>Ga0070754_10001053_pt1 | contig 22880 bp, 35 predicted proteins | sample VirMetDEL_Sep_01_FD_75181 | JGI IMG/M metagenome (GOLD analysis project Ga0070754, IMG submission 75181) | Aqueous microbial communities from the Delaware River and Bay under freshwater to marine salinity gradient to study organic matter... | ecosystem: Environmental > Aquatic > Marine >... | reverse complement strand
ATGAGGCTTGTCCCCCTCCCACACGACCGTGGGCCACTTTTTCCGCTCCTTCTTGGTCGTAGTGGGAATCCGAGGGTTGGTCTTTCCTCCGCGCTTGATGTTCGGAGTGGTCGTGGACTTGACCCGATACCAGTCAGACAGGCTCTCAAGTCTGTCGTAGACCTCATCGAGGATCTGATCCGGGTTGACCGACGTGATGGTCACCTCATCCAGAATGGCACGAACTTCCTGGGGCATCTTCGAGTGGAACTCGGCTCCCCACCGCTCCCACGGCAGCGGACGCGCTTGATGAGACGCATCACGGTACATGAGCCGTGACCGAGAAGAGTCCGGGTAGACACCGCAGAAACCATCCGAGTCAGCCAGGGTCGGCTCCACAATGATCACCAGCCGCTTCAGGGCCTTGCTACGTGTGATGCCGAATGCCAAGAAGTGCTGGAAATGCGTGTGCTTCTCGTAGATCTCATCCTGATAGACACCCGCGATGAACCCCGGCTCGTGACCATACGAGTGGGTGTTTCGCATCTTGGAAGCCGACTTCGGATCGAAGGTGAACCAGTGGAGCTTGGCTCCCTTCAGATCCATGGTCCCAGACGCAGCGGACAGCTTCTGAAGGTAGTACTCGGAGGGGCGGCAGGTTCGGGTCATACCTCGCTTGTCCGCACGCAGGTTCCGGTGTGCGTAGAGTCGAGGCCACTTACTCTTCCGAGAAGACCACGTTTCGTAGGCTCGCACATTGACGTTCGGAGGGAGCCGGTAGTAGCGGCGGTTGATCTGAGCGGGAAGGAGATGAGCACCGCCCATCGAGTCAGGTCCAAAGAGCGTGTCGTCGCCTTCTCTCGAAGCGAGAATGACGAGCGTGCCGGTCTGGTCACTCTCGGAAGAGATTTTCAGGTTCTCTCGGTGGAACTTCGAGTACACCTCCGGTGGAGTACAGACCTCGGACGACATACCTCCCCCAAAGTCGAAGAGGCGCAGCCCATAGTTTCCGTCTGGCTTCTTGGTGAGATGGGCCATGCAGCCCTCACCATTCTGCCAGGACATGAGGACAAGGTCTGTCCAAGGGAGCGTGCTGATCCGAGCGCCCAGCCCTTTGTTCCCGTGCGTGGCAAGCACTCCGCTGCTCTCGGAGATGTGCCGCATGTAGTGGATCAGATCATCAGGCGACATCCCGCGTCCGTTGTCCAGCACCGCGAGTCGGTACTCGCTCGTGTTGGGCATGGTGTAGTCGGGAACCGGATCGGAAGTCGCATCGAGATGCGGACCGTCGATGGTGAAGAGGACCTCCGTGGCACCAGAGTCGATTGAGTTCTGGCAAAGCTCACGGATGTACTGGAACGGCTGGCAGACTCGGTAGAGATCATCGATCAGCGGCCCGTTCTGGCCCATGCGAAGGTCCAGGTACTCGACCTGCTCACCAGAGGTCTTCGCGAAGTTGGTCATAGCGTTCATCATGCCTCCCCTGTCGGGGCAAGAGCTTCCCCGACGCGCTTGATGTGTTCGTCCGTTGACTTGTCGAAGAGCACCCCCGCCGAAGCAAGGAACTCCTCACGTGTAGAGATGTGAGACGACACCGCGATCTCACTCGCCAGCTTGAGCAAGTAGATGGTCGCCACACTTGGCTCGACACCCACCCTCGCTGCGTTCATCACCTCCTCACGAATCGCGAGGAGGGGGATGAGGTTCTTCGGGACCTCGGGGCTATCAGACATTGGATCCCTCCAGATGGACCACGATGGGATTCTCGATTGGGATGGATCGTCCACCCGGCAAGGGTCGAGGAAGAGTGACCACCTCCAGAGCAACCCGCTCTTCCTCGCAGACACGGACCGCTGTCCGATACTGCTTGATGTTCACCTCCAGCATCCTGCGGACGCCTTCAGGCAGACGCGCCAGGTCTTCCGAGAGCTTGTCTTCATCGAGGGCCGCGAGGCTCGCGTAGTCAGCGCCCTCCACAGACACTGACCCCATGATGACCCCAGGATCAACGTCCGTTGACCCCATGCACCACTCGGTCAGCGCGCGGTACTTCGCACCAACCATCCGCCAGTTCATCAGCGATATGAACGGATCGCAGGCCAACAGGCTCATGGTCCGACACTGCTTCGGGTCAATGTACGAGACCCGCACGATCGCCTCGGGGGGAATCACCCCGTGATGTGCGCAGTTGCCTAGACCCTCGACGGACGCCTCCCACAAGTGGCCGAACATCCACAGGTTCTCGCGGAACCACTTGGTTCGAGCGGCCATCGTTCCCGTCTCCGAGTCTCCCGTCATGAGGGGGACATCCCACTCGGCAGGCAGCGTCTGACCTCGGGTCGCCTGCTCCAGAAAGTCCTCATCCGGATACAGGTGGTCTTCCCCATCAGGGAGGCGGTCGGTGTCAATCTCGATGATTGCCCACCGCTCACCATCCGCCGAGGCGTGGCGAGCGAAGTACAGAGCGTATCCGACCGTGAGGTAGACATGATCCTCCGAAGAGGGGCACTCATCCCAGAGGGATTCCGCCCCAGAGTCAGAGCGGGGTAGAAGACCATGCTTGAGGGCTTCCCGAGCAACGGACTCAGAAGTTCCGTGGTACAGCCTCATGGTGACTCCTACTCGTAGTGGGGGGTGTGTTCGGGCCACGGACGTGCAACGTGGTCCTCATTGTGAACCGAGACCGCCACTCCACCCAGGACAGAGTAGATGTCGCCTTCGGCGTGATCCTCGAAGAGACCCTTGAGCCGATCCCGCTCAACGATGATCTGGTCATCGCTCATGTCGGTGACGGGAACCGAAGCGAGTGGTTCGCCTCGGTTGAACCACCAGCCCCCTTCCTCGGGACCTCCGTAGTGTCTCGTGACTGCGTAGACGTTGAGATATTTCATACCTGCTGCCTCCTTTCGACTCAGACGAGTCAGGTTAGTCGTGGTCTCCCACGTTGAAGATGGGTCCTCCGACCTCGTCGGTCGGAGGAAGTTGATCTGCACCGCCGAGCATCGTCATGATCTCGCGGAACATCTGGTCAGAGGTGAGCTTCGGCTGGCGTGACTTCCACGCCCGAAACGCCCCAGGCCGAATCTCCCACTCGCACTCGGGGCAGAACCCCCGAACTCCCGTGGGGTCCGAAGCGCGAGCGCCAGGGTACCCACACTCGGGACACCCGCACGCCGCACAGTGATCTTCGTGCTCACACTCCGTGGAGCCGCAGTACCGACACGTGATGGGATCACGCCGCATAGAGTGCCTCCTTGATGGACTTGCCATCGCCCATGAAATCTTCGTGTGCCAATGTGGAGAGAGCCCCACCTAGAGACCGGATGTCTTTCGCGATCTCGTACTTCCCACCTACAACAGCAGCAGCTTCCGCTGCTGTCGATAGGTGCGAAGACAGTTCCCGAAGCAGATCCCGAAAGGTAGAGCACCCTCGATGTGTCTCGGTCGCGATGAGCATCATCACACCATCCGTCCGAGGCACCTCCAGCTTCGCCATCACCATCGAGTGAGGATCCTGAATCCACTCGAAGTGAACCGTCGAGGTGTTCTTCTCGCCCGTGACACGACTCTGCCACTCGACATCGAGATGTCTCTTCATCACTCCCTCCGATGACTCATACCAGATGCGATATACAAAACAGCCCCCCTCACTCGAAAGTGAAGAGGGCCTGATCCCAATCAGACGCAGCCCTTGGGAACGACTTCCCAGGTCTCGCCTTCCTCGACATCGGCCCACATCGACCCATCCGGGTGGACGTGAACCAACATCGGCTCGTCGTCATCACTGCTAGGGTCCAGAACGGACGCCATCACGTCCGTCCATTCCCGATACGTCTTGACACCATCGGCATCGCTGACCATGTCGTCCAGCTTGAGGACGACCGGCCAGACATCGCTGCCGTAGCCCATGACGTAATGGGTGGCCCAATCAGCCCATCCCATTCCCATTACTCTTCCTCCACCTTGTACTGTTCACACCACTCCGGCATGGTGACCGGATACCCGTGCCGAACTTGCCGCTCCAAGCGCCAGCAATCCTCTTGCTCAGAGGCGATGAGCGCCCCGCGCATGAGGAAAGCCGATGCGATGACCGCGACCACGAACAAAAACGCTCGCATCCAGACCTCCAGGATCAGACGTAGAGAGAAGCGAAGGAGTCCGAATCCCACTTGTCCGCCCATCCATGGGTATAGGGAGAACCCTCACCGATATTTGCTCAGGAAATCGAGATTTCTGATCCCGAACGGTACGTCGGGTAGGCATGGACTTCAGCCGCCCTGTCTCCAGCGGGGAGGGGCGGCGGACTCATCACCCCCGGTCACCGCATCGAGGGCTTGACGGGTTCTCCCTCCGTCTTGGACAGCCTCTCGGCCAGCCAGCGGATCCCCTCGCGGAGTCGGACACGTTCGTTGGGGGTCATCTTGAGCGGGATGCAGCGACACCCAGCGTTGGTGTGCTGTCCGACCGGAACACCGGGTACGAGCAGTACACAGCCGCCGTCCCCGCAGGCATAGGGGTTCTGCTTCACGGCTTCTTCAGAAGGGTGGTTACCGTCTGCCGGAACCTGAATCATGTCGGAGTCCTTGAGTCGAGCGTTGCCGACGCCGCGAAGCCGTTGCAGAGGCGGGTGGCTGCAGGCGTATCGGACCCACAGTTGGGTCTTCCCCTCTGGAAGATCCCCAGACCACTCGATGCGATCACCGGGGTTCAACACCACCTGCGGGTCGATGCGGAGAAACACGTCCCCCGCCTGTCCGTGGGGGTGCTCGTAGGACTCGTAGGTGACCCGCCGCCCGTTCGCGTAGACCTCAAGGAGCAGGTTCTTGATGTTCATCTCTGGACCCCCAACACCCGAACAGACGGATTCCGAACTCGTTTCTCGTCAGGAAGCCGCAGCGTGTATGGCTCAAACGAACCATCACGGTCCACATGCACCTCAATGGTTCCGAGAGCCTTTACCGCCTCGACCGCCCCAAACCCTTCGTGCAGGCTGAACCGTTCGTCAGCCAGCGCAAGCCAGTGGCCCAACCGCGATTGGAGGCTTCCTTTTCCACCGCCGTGCTCTGGCATCGGGTCGTCCATCCACACCGTCTCCGCGAGGATGATCCGCTCTGCCAAGGACCAGCCGGTATCCGGCCACAGACGAAGGCGACCTTCGACCTCATCGGAAAGAGGCCACCCCTGCCAACGAGACACCTCCAAGCAAGCGTGGTTCAGTTCTGAGAACAACGCAGGGCTGACCCACACGTTCCGCTTCGGTGGGGTTGGATCAGTCATCTTTGCCCCCGGTCACCACGTCAGCGAGGTCCTTGATGATCTTGTAAGGCCCCCGACCGGGGCCACGCTTCACGGTCTTGCGACCCACCATCTTGATGCGGGTCCAACCACCCTCGGTCACCCCGACCCGAAATAGGTTTTGGTTGCAGTCCATGAACACGATCCCCTCTTGAACCGTGATCCCTTTGCCGTCGAGGTCGCTGAATTGGACCTCGATTCGGGGCTTTCGGTTCGTCCCGGCGTTCCGGCCTCCGGTGATCTCGACGTGCAGCCACTCATCACTCATGGCTTCTTCTCCAGAAGGGTGGTTACCGTCTGTCGGAGATCACGAACTGCCTGTCGGAACTGGAAGTTGGAGGTCGAAACGACCTCCAACTCCCCCTCCGTGTAGGTCGTGGCTCCGCTTTCCGGGTACAGAGTCATCTTGACCCCTGCCATCGGGTGTCCGTCTGGGACGATGAGGGTCGTGGTGTCGGAGGAGTTCATACCGACGCCCTTACGAGTGGACCCCCCTGGAGCGGGGAGTTGGTGTTGGGATCACGCATCGCCCACTGGGTGGAGCCCCAACCACGAAGGTCGTAAAAGACCTCCTTTCCGGGAATAGGGAGCCCAGATCCTTCGACCCGGTAAACGGGTCCAGCGGGGTCTCCATGGGTCCTCGGCCAAGCCGTCGCCGGGATTCTCCGCAAAGCGGAAAGGACCCGATGGTGGGCGATGGTGACTGGGTGGTTGATACGGTTGCTGTCCACGGGGCGCAACTGGAGCGTGTAGGCATACGGAGCCTCACGGAGTTGCGCGTTGTCGAAGATGCTGGACCCGCCGTAGGTGCGGGAACCCTCCACATCTTCGGCATCGTACACGCGCGTCACCACGCCCCAGACCGTCGTTCCGTCTGAGTTGCGGACGTAGCCAAGGATGTCACCGGGCTCGTAGGGGATGCTCACTTCGACACCTCTCCCGATTTCTTCTCCGTCTGCCGCAATACGAACACAGGGTCGGGCAGCACTTGGATGAAGTCGGGCGGAACCAGATCGCGTACGCTCCGAGAATGGCGCGGAGATATGGATCAGATCTTTTCTGCTTTGCTTCTTCGTTCATCTCTTCCCCCTTTATCGTTGCCAAATGACCGGCCGAACGTCGGTAATGTCTGCTTCCAGAGCATCACGCCGAGACGAGCACACCACAACGCGAACCGCCTGGAGCGAACCGCCGCCAAGCTCGGCCGCGTCACGAATGGCCCGATCCGGGTTGCGATAGTAGGAAGCGCGCCGGCCGTAGCCAGGGCTTCCGAAGGTAACGATCTGAAAGTAGTTTTCCATTTTTCCCCCTTTGGAGCCCCTAAAGGGGCTCGGCTGTTTATGTCGTCGGAAACATTTCGCCGCGCTTGCCAACCCGATGGATCGCGCTGGAAGAGAAGCGCGCCGAGCGGGCCGCATTGCTGGAGCGTGCCGATCGGTCGTTGCTGCCCTGACCCGTATAGGCAGCCTTCTTCCGGGCCTCGTTGAGCGTGTGCTCCCCTTCCGGGGTGTCAGGATCAAGGCCCGACTCCTGCATCAGAGCCTTGCAGCGTTCCGTTCCGCACAGGACGTACTGCGGCGGGGTCGCCTTCTCCTTGAGGTCTGCGATAGTCGCAAGCATGTCATCGAGGTTCATACTCCCTCCCACGGGTCGAAGACGCACCGGGCCGACTCGCATGTCGTCTGGTGGATGAACAACTCCTCGGCTTCCCACTGGGTCAGTTTGAAGCCGCAGAACTCCCACACGACCTTATCCAGATAAGGCGTGTAAACCGCATCGGAGTACCCTCTGATCAGCAGCCCCTTGCTCTCATGGCGACCCCAGATCGAGACGAGAACCCCCTCAAAGGTGACTTGGCTGTGGTGAACCTCCCACAACTGGCCTGCGCGAAGTTTCATTCCTCACCTTCCGAGTCGAGCACAATGCTCACTTCGATATAGTTGAGTTTGACGGGAGGAATGACCACCACCTCCGTTGCCTTCCCCGTCTTCTCGTCGTAGTCGGGAAATCGAACCGGGAAACCCATCGCCTTTGATGCAGCGGCTTCCAGCCTCTCTTGGGTCATGGGACTTCCGATGTAGGACTCGTCTTTGAGAGAGGCCATTGTGCGAACCACCGTCTGCTGAATCTTGATGATCTCGTCGTCGTTCACGGCTTCTTCTCCGTCTGCCACAGGGCATCCGTCACGGCGTTCTGAATCGCCTGCTTCACCGTGGGCGACTCACGAGTCCACGACGAGATCGCGTGCTTCACGGCATCGCTGATGGCCGTGTCGAGGTGCCGACGTACCGACTCCTTGATCACGCGCTCCAGATGGCCGTTGGTCACGAGGTCCGTGATTTCTGCCTCGACTTGCTTCTGGATCTCACCCTGATGATCTACGAGGGCGTGGATCACGGAGTGCCGCATCGACTCCACGTCGAGTTGCAGGCGGGTCATGTTGAGGGGCTGGTTGCTCATGTGTTCTCCTGGCTCATTCGGAGCCGCATGTTCAGCAGGTTGTAGAGCAGGTTCTCTCGCGAGCGTTCGGACAGGTTCTCCTCTCGGATCATCCTCTCCGTCTCGGGTCCGAGATCATCGAGTCGGAGCATCCGGTGGCAGAGCAGGGAGTCCCACGTCTCCGGGGAGTCGATGCGATCCAGTAGGTCTTTGCGCTCCCCTCGCGTGAACGCTGTCCCTGCAATCTCGCGTGGTGAACTCGGGCACCGAGAACGTCGGCCTCGCTTCACGGAAGAACAGGTACGCCGGGTTGATGACCGGACGGTTGCTCTCAAACGAGAGATCCCGAATCAGGATAGGTAGACCCGCTGGGAGGATCCGGTACTTCATGTCAGGGGCTTGGGGCTTCATCACTCACCTCTCTCGTAAAGGGACTACCAGAATCAGAGGCGGGTAATCCCCCCCAGCGGTTTCAGAGATCGTTGAGGAGATCCCCCACAGAAGACCTCGCCTCAATGCCACGATGGTGAATCCAAGAGATGTCGAGCGTCCAAGACTCCGATGACCGACGTGCCCAGGTCTCAAACGCGTTCTCGATGTAGAGAACAGCTTCCTCGTCACCCCAACCGTTGATCTCCATCAGATGGGAAAGCGCATGTTCCATGCGACCCACCGCCCCAGCACGACCAATGTGCTTGACCTCATGGCACGACGGACACAGCGCGATCAAACCCACGAGCGTCTGAGTCTTCGTCTCCTCGTTGTAGTCCCATCGCTCGTGACACTCGACCGGCCACTTCGGACCCTTCCCACCGCACACCTCGCAACGGTAGTTGGCCGACTGATACACAGAACGACGTAGATGATCCCACTCGGACTTGGGCAGTTCAGACCGGAGGTTGATCCCCCACTGACCCCTCGGAACAAGCTCGACCGTCAACCGAGGGTCACCCATCACGCACCCCCAATCGGGTAAATGCACGCGTACCAACCCGTCGCCTCCTCGAAGTAGAAGCCGTACTCCCGACAGAGTGAAATCATCGCCTCGTACCGGTGATACGCCTCCGGCTTCGACCACGGAGGAGCCGTCGCGTCCAAGCTGAAGTACGGAGCCACTCCATTCCCGTCGTACACCACGACCAAGGCAGAACGAGTGCCGTACTGCTCCCCACGATCTCGCCACTCACCCGGTGAGTAGAAGGCACGACAACTCGACGTGTCCTCTACTCCCTCCGAGGAGAGATAGTTGCGAATCGCATACGCCAACTTGCGGGCGTCTCGGGTCAACCCCGTAGGGATCTCAAACGTCGTGCGTGGGTTCATGTCACCCTCCTGTGTCGTGTGTGTCAGTGATCGTCAGTGATTGCTCTCAAACTCCGAAGACGGAGTGCCGTCCGGTCGTCGGACACATCTGCCGTCAGGCAAACGTGCCCGAATCCAACCCTCGGGAACCGACCCGCCAGACTGAACAGACTGAAAGGCTTCCAGACCGGAAGCCACATCCGGGAATCACCAGAAATGATCCACGAAGATCCCATTCGTCCAGATCAGACGAGACCGACCAAAGGTGAGAGGCGTGATCTCCCACCGATAGGGAGACCGACTCATAGTGCAGCCTCCAGCGCAGCCAGTTTGGCTCGCAGTCGCTCGATCACCTTGACCGCCTTGCGGGCAGCGTCCTCCGCATCCATCGGCCCGTCTCCTTCGGACCCCACCGCGCCTACGGCGATGAGGATCTGGGCCGTCTCACGGAGGCGAGAGCGAAGCACGTCAGCCGCGACGTGGACAGGGGCCGTCTCGTAGCCACGCAGCTTGGCCCGTGCCTCATCACGCTCGGCCTCCAGTTGAGCACAACGAGCACCGAGTTCCCGGTAGCCGTCGAGGCTCCGGTCAGCCGCCCTCTTGACCATGAAGGCATAGTTGGCTTCGGCCCTCTCCCGCAGGATCCGCTCGGTACGCACATCGGCACGGAGGTTCTTGACCACGTTCCCGATGTGAGCGTAGGCGTGCATGAACGACTCGTCACCCCAGTCACACAAGGCATTGAGTTCCTTGTGCATGGCGTCCATCAGCCGCAAGCGGTCTGCCACCTCATTCCATGCAGCGTCCCGCTCCTCGGGAGTCCCTGGCTCGGCAATCTTGGCGAGCAGATTGTTGATCTCACTCATGGCGAAACCTCCCTGTCTCATCGCCAAACCCCCACCATCCAACATTTTGCTCTGCCCCCCCACGGACTCATACCGGGTAGGGACGGGGGTGGTCCCCCCCGTGGAGGTTGTACTGACGGAGCATTTCGTCCAGCACCTCACGCTGTCGCTGCGTCAGGGAACGTCCCGCCTTGATGCGCTGACCAGCATCCCCGACGAACCGCACAACCCACTGATCACCACTCGCACGAGCACGTCGGTACAACTCCCGAAGCCTCTCCAAACCATACGTGGTGACGGACTGGCCAAGCCTCCGAGTCAGTGCAGCCTCCTGACGCTCAGTCAGAACACCACCCCCACCAAGACGACTGTGGAGACTTCGCAGGAAATCATCCCCATCCCACCCTGGAATGCCCTCGATGGCACCCATCCTCTCAACCTTGTACCGTTCCCGGTCCGAGATCTTGGCGATCTGATCGTACCAGCCCCTCGCGGACTCGTATGCCGTGACCATACGGTCTACGCCCCGAGCCCAGTTCGACCGCCAGTTGGTTGTCCGGGCAAAGTGACGCTGACCCATCGCCTTCTTGTTCAACGTCCTCCCTGTGATGCGTGAGACCAACCGCAAGGACATCGACGCCCGACCGCGAGACATCACAGCACTGCCCGATCCCGTGGTGGAGTTGATCTCGACCATCACCTGTGGGCTCAAGAACATCTGGTAGACCCCACCTCGACCAGGCTTGATCTGCCACCTCCCTCGAAACCCGATGGTGTCGAGCCAGGCTTCAAACTCCTGTCGAGTGATCTGAACGTAGGTGGAAGACATCTCTCACCTCCTCTCTCGTTGCATCCAACAGCCCCATGACCCCTCACCAGTGAGGTAAGGTGTACTGTCTGGAGTAAAGTACATCTGATCCTACGACGATGGGACGCCGATAATCAGGGATAATACAACCGGGTTCCATACGGTTGTATACACCCCCCGGAGAGCGGGGACACGTGTATCCGCTCTGGGTGCCAACCCATACTCACGACCCCAAAAATGGGAGTTGCCATCAAACCCGCGCCCAAAAAAATCTGGCGGGGGTTGGCCCGCCAGATTGTATCTTTGCATTGTATTGCATACAGTACAATGCATTGTATGCAATACAATGTGTAATCTATGACTTGGGGCGGAACCCCACGCGCGGGGTGGGGGAGGTCCGCTCGATGGCGGACATCACGGTGCCCAGTTCGGAGCCGGACCCACCACCATCACCGTCCTCGGACGCGAACCGCTTCATGCGGCCCCGGATGATCTCGGGGAGGTCCTTCTTGATCGAGTGGACGACCTTGGTGTCGAAGTAGTCGTCGAAGGACGACCCCAGGTCACGCCGGAGGGCATCCCAGTCCACGTCCTTCCGAGCGGAGTACCGCGCTTCGGGGAAGGTCACGGAGCAGGAGCCGTTGTCCGTCGTCCAGTTGACGTGCTTCTCGCCCTCGGGTCGGATGGCGTCCGCGCACGTGCGCAGGATCGGCTTGAGCTTGTCGAGCAGCTTCTGGTGCTCGCTGACCACACGGGCCAGTCGCACGCCGATGTCAGCCACAGCCTCCGGGTCCATAGGGTCCCATTGCGAGTGTCCGCCCGCGAGCAGGTCGCGGGCGTCTTGGAGAATCGTCTTGTCAGTCATGTCTCATCCTGTGCCCCCCTACGTCGGGGGGAGGTGTGCCCACCGATCGAAACCCGCTCGGTGGGCGAGTTTCAGATCAGATGTGGAACGTACCCACACCCTCGATGTAGTAGGACGGGCTCCCCTCGGAGATCGGCTTACCGCAGTCCTCGCACACGATGTCCCAAGGGATGGGATCCGTGACGCGACCGGGGTCCGTCGAGCGGTCGGGTCCGCAGATGGGAGCCGCCACAACCGTCGTCGGAGGGATGTGGGGGATGGCGCGAGCCTCTTCAGCCACGCGAGCCTCTTCAGCCACGCGAGCCTCTTCAGCCTCGTGCTCGGCCTTGAGGCGAGCCAGAGCAGCCTCAGTCGCGCGAGCCTCTTCAGCCGCGCGAGCTTCGGCCTCCGCACGGGCCTCAGCCGCACGGGACTCGGCTTCAGCGACCTTGCCCCCGCGAGCGCGGAAGCAGAGACCCGCGAGCGGGCAGGTTGCACACGACCGGGAACGCTCGGAGTAGAACCCGAAGCACTTGCTGGCGTGGATCGCAGCCTTCCGAGCGCGCTCGGACCGCTCATAGAGCGGGTGGGTCGCCGGACCCTCCGGCTCGGGAGTCGGCTCAGGGGTCGGCTCGGTCGCCAGGACCAGCCGCTCGGTTACCTCGGGAGCCGGAGTCTCGACCACCGGAGTCTCGACCACCGGAGTCTCGACAACCGGAGTCTCTGATCCCACGAGCGAGTAGTACCCGCGTCTCGGGGAGGTAATGACCCCCTCCTCCTTGAGCGCGAGCGCGGCCAGGGTCACCATCCGGTGACCTGTGGGGTAGGGCTTACCCCGCTTGAGCTTCATCCCCCAGGTCTCCCACCCAGGGAATCCCTCCGAGGCTTCGATCTCGGAGATCACGGTCCGGAATCGGACCTCGGACCCGCCGAGAGCCGTGATCGTGGACAACACGATCGGCTTCCACTCATCTTTGCGGGCATCAACGGACGGAAACAGCATGTCAGGTACCCCCTGGCTCCTCAATGGAGCGCGTAGGTGAGGGGATCGGTCCCCTCTCACTTGTATAGGAAGAATGAACAGGTTTTTTTGCTCACTAAATCAAGAAATCGGGCCGGGAGTCAACCCCCCGGCCCTGAGGGCTAGTAGTAGCCCTCATCCTCGTCCTCGGTCTCCTCATCGAGGAAGACCCCACCCTTGAGCGCCGAGTCAACCAGTCGCTTCGCAACCAGCTTGTTCGAGCTATCCAGGCGATCGAGCCACGCCTTGAACGCCTTGCCCATCAGACCCGTGGGGACCTTGCCCCCACGGGCGAAGAACATGAGATCATCGGCCTCGGCAAGGATCTCGCAGAGACCACGGTGGGTCAGTTCCGCGAAGAGCTTGCCCCGGTCGATGGCCTCCCGGATGCTCTCGGTCGCGCGCCCAAGCTCATCGAAGATCTCGGGGCAGGACTCCGCGAGGAGGGGGAACTTGCCCCGGAGGATCCGGCTCTCATCGTCCCAGTGCATGTGGACGAACTCGACGAACCGGCCCATGCGGTCCAGCATACTCGCATCCATGGCGTTTGAGGACATCCGACCCCGCTCGTCGCCGTTCCCGCAGGAGTTCGCCGTGAAGGCGAACATCGTATCGGGCACAACGTCGTGCGCCGCCCCGTCGGGTCCGAGGACCCGCATCGAGGTAGTGTCGAGCATGAGGCGGAAAGCCTCAAGCTGACCCGGTGTCGCCCGGTCGATGTCGGAGAAGACGATCAGGTACGGACGCCGGACCCCATCCTCACCGACGTATCCCTCGGTGAGGGCGTGCCAGAGCGCGCCGTAGTCGTATCCGGTCCCCTCGGAGTCAATCTTCCGAGCGTAGCACCACTTCTTGACGTCGGTGCCCTCGTCGAAGGTGAAGATTCGGGAGGGGATCCCCAGGCGCGACGAGAGCATCGCCCAGATGGCGTCCTTACCCGTTCCGGGTCCGCCGTGAATGAACATCTTCAGGGCCTGACGCCCTGTCACGCCCCGCTTACGCTCGATCAGCGCGCGTGCGACGGCCCGGAGCACTCGCTTGTGCTCCGCCTTGGCGCGTCCCTTGCTTGGGAGCATGTAGCCCGTAGGCTCTTTCGCGCAGACGGACGCGGGAACTTCCGCGTCAACCGGGAAGTCCATCCCGTACATCTTCAAGGTGAGGTCCATGGGCAGGGGCACCGCCGTTCGAGACGGGACCATAGCCTCGTAGATCTCCTCGGCCTCGGGGGAGGAGAAGAGGCTCACGACGTTAGCGGTGGCAGCAGCAGACATGGGGTCTCCCGTGGTTGGCTCCTCGATGGAGCGCATAGGGGTTTACTCGATTGGGGGTCTGTGGAACCCCCCTCAGTTGTATAGGGAGAATGCCTCCCCAGATTTGCTCAGATTCTCAAGTTTTTTTCGAGGTGTGAGCAGGGCACCGGGCTGATCCCGCTCGGCGGCAGTCGTTGCCGACCCCACCGATGTAGAGTCCGGAGTCCTCATCGCAGCAGAGACCGGGCCATCCGAGCCCTTGATCTCGCTCTGGAGTCCGTCGAAGCCCCTTCGGGACGGGGTGCGTGAGCCCTCGGACCCGCCAGTCCACACTGAGCGGCGCGATAGCATCGCCCATGCCGGGGTTGAGCCTTCTGTACCGGAGGGTCGCGCTCTTTTGCGCCCCGCAACAGAAGCCCTCTGATCTCGCCTCCTCTTGATCTCCGTCCGAGGGCCAGTTGCGGTGACCACACGGCTCGATGGTCGGAGGAACCCAGTCGCTGGGGAGCTTTGATTTCTCGGGGGCCTGTGCCTCGGGCGTCGTTTTGATCCCAGGTGTGGGGTCAGCCTGGGGTTCGGGGTCAGGAATCCCGACCAGGTGGGGATAAGAAAGAGCCTCCTCATCAATCCGGAGCAGCCCCGCGCTGATCCCAGCGTCGAGGACCGCTCTCCACCGCTTGGTGACGAGGCGCTTAAGGCCCAGGGCCTCGGCAGCGACCTTTTTCCAGTAGTCGACCTTGGGTCGCCGACCGCTCTTGGCGAGCACGGCGTCTCGGACGGCTCGCGCCGCGAGCACGTAGCTCTTCTCTGCCTCGGTCGTCCCGGTCAAGGTCCAGGTCTCGAAGCCTTTGAGGGTCTGATCTGTCGTCTCACGGACGGATGAGACCCGATCTCGGACCCATCCCTCGATGAGGGTGTCAACGGTGTCGCCCATGGGGCCTCCATATGCAAAGAACGAGGAGCCCGTGGGGGCTCCTCGGTAGGGGATCAGGACGCGAAGCTCGCGTCGAGCGTGGCCCGACGGCCCCCGACAGCCGGAAAGACGATCTCTTCGAGAGCGCCGATCAACTCCATCGGGAGGTCTTCGATGTCGTCCACACAGACCGACTTGTCGGGGCACAGAGCCCGCAGCTTCTCACTGTAGGCGTAGCCAAGCTCGATGCCGACCCCGACGACCCAGATGCCCGCCTCGCGAGCCTGACGGACCAGACGCGCGAAGACCCGCGAGTTGTTCGGAGCCCCGTCGGTCAGGACCAGGATCACCCGGTGACGCTCGGGACGCTGACTGATGGAGTCAATCGCGAACGCGAGTCCATCAGACAAGGGCGTCCCGCCCATCGCCTTGTACGCGGCGAACCGGCTCAGGACCTTGTCGCTGTGCATCGGCTCATCCCAGTCCTTGAAGAGGTCGTAGGTCACGGGACGGAACCGGTGAGGGCTCATCTCGGACCGACCGTCAGGGCTGGTGTGGTCAACACTCCCCCACCCACGACGTCCGCCGTCGCGGACCCCACACGCCATCACGGGGTTACCGATGCTGTCGAAGGCATCCGCAACCGCCACCATCGCGGTAGCCGCGTAGGTCGCGAGGCGACCGTGCATCGACCCGCTCTGGTCACCGACCAGGGCGACCGCGAGAGAGCAGTCGTCCGCCTTGATGACCTTGTAGTCCGGACGGGTCGGACGACGCCCCGACCGAATCTCGATCATGGTATCGACCAGACGCCGCTCGGAGAGGTCACGACCATGCTTCACCCCGTGGAGGACCCGAGGCCGACGCGCGGCTAGGAACTTCCGACGGAACTGAATCTTGATCGCAGCGGTCAGGAGCGCCGCCCTCTCGCGCATCAGCTTCGCCTGCGCGAGATCACCCTTCGGCATGACCGTCTTGTCCTTGGTGGGGTCAGAGGGTAGCCACATCGCCTCACCAGGGAGGAGATCAGTGTCCCGGTCCTCCCAGAACGCCGCCTTGAGCGCGTCGTTGCTGTCGAGGATCCCGAACCCGTTGCCGTTCTTGTTGTTGTAGCCGTGCCCTTTCATGGCTTCGAGGAGGTCATCCCGCCAGCCGTCGCCCACGTCATCGTTCGACGCGGCGTCGAAGCCCCCGCCATCGGTAGCCACCTCGCTCTCGGTGTCAGACGGCTTGGTGCTCGAATCACTGTCAGAGTTGGACCCGTCCTCGGAGTCCCCCTCGGAGTCCCCATCCTCGGAGTCCCCCTCGGAGTCCCCATCGGAGTCTCCATCCTCGGCCTCCCCATCCTCGGAGTCCCCGTCCTCGGAGTCCCCGTCCTCGGAGTCTCCATCCTCGGAGTCTCCATCCTCGGACTCCCCATCGGACTCCCCATCCTCGGACTCCCCATCGGAGTCCCCCTCGGAGTCCCCCTCGGAGTCCCCATCGGAGTCCCCCTCCTCGGAGTCCCCCTCCTCGGAGTCCCCCTCCTCGGAGTCTCCCTCCTCGGAGTCTCCCTCCTCCTCGTCGGAGGACTCCGACTCTTCGGACTCCGACTCTTCCGACTCTCCCGATCCCTCGGAATCCTTGTCAGAGTCCCGAGGGACCGGACGAAGATCGGCGTTCGAGCCGGTCATCGCGGCCCCGAGCCGCATCATTTTCGTCCAGTCAAGTGCCATGTTCTACCTCTCTCGATTGTATAGGGAGATCCCCCGGCGATATTTGCTCCCTTTCTCGAAGAAAACGGACCGGGCGGGTGCCCGGTCCGTCAGATCAGTCCTCGATGACTGGAGCAAACATCAGTTCCTGATGCCCGGTCTTGGAGTCAGGAATCCCAGCCCAGGTGACCTCAACCAGAGTCCCGTCCCGGAGACACGCCCGGTCACCGACCTTGAAGATCGGGATGGACGAGCCACCCTCGGAGCCCTCGCTCTCCTTGACCTCCTCATCGGGGTCAGGGACGTTGGGCACGAACTCCTGGGGGACGTCACCCTTGCCCCGTCCGTCGTCAGGGGGCGGGGGAGCCTCCTCGGGAGCCTTGGACTCTCCGAGGCGGACCAGGGTAGCCACGACTTCCATGGCCAGCCAGAGGTGGCCAAGGTCATCGTCACGGCCCATGTTGATGGCCCGGTCGAGTAGGGGCTTGAGTTCACCCTCGGTGACCAGCGCCCACGCCTTGGGGCACCGCTCCTTGTAGCCCTCAAGCGCCCGACGCTGGGTCAGGGAGTCGTATCCGAGACCGAGATCCCGGAAGGCCCCCATGATGACGCTCATCGTCTCCGCGCCGTTCGAGGCCCCGGTCCCCCGGTGCTCGCTCACCGAGCGACCCTCCGCCTCCATCTCCAAGATCAGGTCCTGGAGGTCAGGCATCGAAGCCTTGGTGCCTGGGTAGTCGCGACATCCCCACCGCTCGATGCGGATATCTTCGATCAGGTTGCCCCAGACGAGGACCGCAGAGATGTACGGCTTCCACTCGGGGAGGAGCGGCCACCGCTCCATGAGCGGCCCCCACACCTCATCAATGCCGATCTCGCGACGGCACGAGTAGATGTAGTGGAACCCCTCGTGGTAGTTCCCGCCGACGCTGGCGCGCATCGAGCGGGTCGAGATCTCCTCTTCCCGCTGCGCCGCCACCACCAAGTGGGGATTTCCCACGTCGTTGTAGTTGGCGAGGCGCAGGGCGTACTCGATGTTGTCCCGCGTCAGGTCGTTGCCGAAACTCTCGATGAGGTTCGTCAGCTTGACCGAGAACTTCCGCGCAGTCCAGTTGTCTACGTTGTAGAAGCCGGTGCCTTTCGCGACCACCTTCCGGACTCCGTGTCCGAGCAGACCGTCAATGGATGCCTGGTGTGTCGCCTCCCAGGCGGTTTTGTACGTGGGCATGGGGTTCCCTCCTCAGTGGTATAGGGAGAATGGCGGGTCAGATTTGCTCAGAATCTGATCCGCACCCTCACCTTTCGGCGTCATCCTCGGCAGCCTTGGCAGCCGCCCGCTCTGCCGCGATGCGGCGACCCTTCTCACGGGCCGCCGCATCGCGAGCCTCCTTGATCTTCTTGTCACGGTCGTAGAGGCCACTGCGTATCAGTGCGGGCGAGTACCAAAGTGGACGGTCCACGTGGAGCCGCGCCCAGCACGCGCGCTTCAGGAGCGCCGCGACCTCGGGGCAGACATCCTTGTCGGGCAGCATGGCACCTGGGTAGGTCACACCGTCGGGCCACGTCACATCTACGACCTCGGGGATGCTCTTGTCTGTGTAGGTCAGGGTGAGGACCTTCCCCACCAGTGTCAGTGTCTTCTCTGTCTTCTCTGTCATGTCGTCACCTCACTACCTCCTACGCGAGAGGAGCCCTCCGAGACCCCCCAGAGGATCCCGGAGAAGGGACCCGCCACATGTATAGGGAGAACCCTCGACGATATTTGCTCAGAATCTTTCTGCCCCTACCCCCCTTGACGGGGAACCCCCTTGCGCCTACCCCCAAGTGGGGCGGTCAATACCGTTCGACATCACCAATGTCCGATAATGTACATTATGTAAAGTAGACCCATCGGGCGAACGCCGACTTTCGGCAACTGTTCAGTGAACGTGTGTTCATACTGAACGACATCAGTTCGGGCGTGTTCAGTATCACCCGGACACCTTTCGACCGGGTGCCTAGACCCCCCTCCTGTAAAATAAACGTCAAGCACCCCCTGAAAGTACATTGTACTTTCAGGGGGTCTCGGATCGGGGGGTGAGTGGGGATCTCCACTAGGGTCCAACTCCAACTCACGACCCCTAGAATGGGGGGTAGCGGTCGAGGTGGGGTCGGCTGGTGACCCCATACAGTATAGGGTCGCCGACCCTATACTGTTCGATCTCGAAGGAACTTGTACGAACGATCAAATACTGAGCAAATCTGGTCAGGCGTTCTCCCTATACAGATGAAGGGGGGAGCCTATGAGAGACCTCACCGGCATCGAGACAGCGGAACTGACCACCGAGATGACGGTCGGCACCTGGAGCGCCAACGCGCGCTCCAGGGCGGCGGAGCGCGGCCTCACGCTGGTTGAGGACGACTGCGACACTATCGTGTGGCGCAAGGTCGTCCGGACTGCGGAGGGCAAGCGATACACGATGACCCCGAGCCGGGTCATCGCGGAGGTTCGGCGGCGATCCGGCCTCACCATCGAGGAGCTTGACGCGCTCCTCGGGTGGAAGCGGGCCGAGACCGGACGCTACTGGGTCGGCGGTTGCCTGGCTCCGCGCGCCTACGCGGACGGCATCCGGAGCGCCCGACTGGAGACGGTCACGACGCTGACCGGCTGGGAGGGGATGGAGCGACGAGGAGAGCTTACCCGGATGCTCCGGGACGGCATCCTCGACCGGGTGCTGGGAGGCACCTGGGAGCGCGACACGGCGGTCGGCACGAGGCTGGTCCTTCGCCGGGTCGCCTAACCTAAAAGCGATTCTACTGTCCGGTTCTCGCGCAACGCCCGTCATGGTGGGCGAAAGGAGTGTGACCGATGCTGAAGCGAGAGATGCTGACTGAGATCTCCCCCTACCTCACCCTCGATGAGGGGATCATTGAGGGGGCTGTGGGGGTCGCCGTGGACGACTACGAGAATGACCCCGCGTTCGAGGACCCGGAGACGGAACTGGCGACGGTCGTTGCCGCTCGCGTCGGGGTCGAGGGTCTTGCCCGCCTCGTGGCGGACTGGTGCAAGGCGGTCGAGGTTGGCACGTGCCTTCCTCGGGAGACCTCCTACGAGGTCTTCGCCGAGCTTGTGCTCAAGAATCTCAAGGAAAGTTGAGAAACTGAGCAAATCTGGGGAGGCATTCTCCCTATACAGGTGGAGGGGGGAGGCACCGAGCCTCCTCACCCTCCACTCTATTGATTCTTTGGGCCGGGGTCCTTGACCCCATGTCGGACCACTGGGTCTTCCACTGCTATGGGGGATCAGGGTGTGTGCGGCATGGGAGGGGATGACTGGTAGGGATGGTAGCAGACATCGTCTGCCACGGACCGGAGCGGTCCGGGCGCTTGGGTTGGCACCCCGAGCGGCACAAGGTGCAACTCCTCCCCGGCTCTACTCAATCTGATCTATTGCACATGTGGGCGGGTCCTGCGCACCCTGGAGTACGGGGTGTGTGGGAGGAGACCAGGGGCCGGTTGGCAGGCTGGTCCCAAGCAGCGTGGCGCTGCACCACTCCCTCTCATGGGGTTCGGGCTCACCGCTGCCACGGAGAGTCTGATCGCCCATGGGGCAAACGGGGAGTGGTTCCTGGGGTTCGATTCCCCCCTCGCTCAGCCCCTTACTGATGCTGATTCTGAGCAAAAAACGGGAGGCATTCTCCCTATACAGATGAGGGGGAATGGTCCTCCTCACGAGCGACGACGGAGGTCACCGTGCTCGTCCTGTTCCGGTTCTCTTGGCTCTACGGACGCCATGCGTCCACCGCGCTCGCTGTCCGCCTGGACGATGAGCACGAGCTTCACTCCCTCCTGGGATCAGCCCCTTGGCTCGACCGAGCCGAGCGGTGCCACACCGAGGGCGGGGGCACGGTCCACGTCTACGACTTCGGTCGGGACGCGGATGAGGTCTACCGCCGCCTGCGGGCGCACGGCGTCACCCTCACCGAGGGCGTCACCGAGCGCACCCTGCCGGTGACGGTGCTCTGATCCCACAACCCTCTGACTCCACACCCCTTCAGGAGAATCCCATGACTGCGACCCCCGACCGATACGGCCTCTTTGTGGAAGAGACCGGAGGTATGTGCCTCTGGAGAGCCACGCGTGTCGCAGACGACACCGCGCCGACCCTCGATGAGGCGGTCGCGGCTGCGGTCGAGGCCCTTGGCGAGGGCGCTGACCGGGTCACGGTCAGCGTGGTCCGCTACGACGCGGAAGCAGGCCCCGTCGAGGTCACCCCGCTGATGACCCTGACGGGAACGGACGCCCTGGAAGACGAACTCGACCGGGCGTAAAAACCTCAACTTTCTGAGCAAATCTGGGGAGGCATTCTCCCTATACAGGTGGAGGGGGACACCACCCTGCTCCACCACGCGGTCGGGCGAGTCCTGATGCCGCACCCATGGAGGTGAACACGTGGTTTAGATGGGGTCCAGGCAGGCTGGCCCCGAAAGACTCCAAGCCTGCGGCTGGCGAACGATTCTCTAGCCCCTCTCGGTCAGGAAGGACGGGCCTTCCGGCGATCCGACTCCAAGTGAGTCGTGGGAGCTTTGCGTTGACCGGCAGCGATTCCACAGCAGACGGCGAAACCCCGGTCCTGTGGCGAGCGTTGTTCGGGAGACACGTCGAGTAAGACCACGATGATCTCGGAGCCAGTGTGGTCGTCATTGACCGCCTCGCTGAATCCCAGGCGAGGGTGAGACGCAGAGGGACGAATCGAAGGCCCACCCGGTAGAGCGGGAAGCCATGTGAGACAGCAAAACGACAACCCGAACGAGGGAGGTGACCTCGTGGAAGCCCTCGGGTCCAGACAGGTTGGACCCTCAAGACAACCAAACCTGTGGACACACGCCCATCCTGTGCGGGCTGAATGTGAACCGAACCGAGCCCACCTCGCTTGAGGCCGCTCGGCCCTCCGACCTCGGAGGGGGAGGAGAGAGTAAGGTGCTGATATGAACCGAGGCCCCCGGAAGTGACCGGGAGGTATGCCCCTGAGCCGCCTCGCCACAAAGGCTCATGACCCGGACTTGATCATCCGGTAGGCACGGAGGGGTTATGATCGGACCCATCTCGACAAGGCATCCACCGGGTGTCGATGGTTGAGGGCTCAAGGGGGGGTGGCTACGGCTGCCCCCCCTTGAGTTGTATCTTGACCCCACGCTGATCTCGTTGCGACACACGCAACACTCGACGCGCCAGTGGTAGCCGCACCCCCCCGTACAGATCAGATCGTCTGGAAAAAAATCCAGACACGCACTCACATGCACACTCACACCACCGATCACTCCCCACTCACACCACCGATCACTCCCCACTCACACCACCGATCACTCCCCACTCACACACGCACTCACACACGGGGGGCTAGGGCGGGGACTGGGGGGGTAGAGCCTGGCCCGTACCGGGTAAGACCAGACAGGAGGTCATCATGCACGACTCACGACCAGCACCCACCCCACCCCGCACGGTCCTTCGCGGGACCAAGGCTGACCTGGAGGCTGCGAACGCATGGGCACGAGCACTCATGGTCTCCCTCCTCGGACCCGACGAGGGAGAGCGCGCGTACCAGGAGCTACCGGCCATGCCGGTGCTGCTCGCCTACCGCCACCTGGTGACGACGGGTGAGGTCCACTGACCCGACCCGTCGGGGAGATTGTGTGGGGTAGATTGAACAGTATACCTTGCATTGCATACAGTACAATGAACAATGTATGCAATGCAATGCAAGTTGTCAGAACCGACGACATAACTCGGGCGGGGGGGTCGGCCCCCCCGATCGGCCACATCCAAACCGCGTCCAAAATCGAATCGTGAACCCAACCCCCCTTGCGAAAGGGGGGTTTCTTGTCTCAGCGGGGGGGGTCTTCTGGAAGACCCTTTCCGGTATATCCACACAGGTCCGACTCCCCGACCTCTACGCGATCTCGCATCGGGGAACCCCCCACACCACGGAGCCAGCCATGAACAGAGCAGACCGCCGACGGATGAACCGCAAAAAGAAGCGCGGGAACCATGTCCACATTCTCACCACACGCCCCGGAAAGTTCCTCATGTTCGGAGGGTTCGGGTCGTTCGGAGAAACAGCGGTCACTCTCGCCTACACCAAGAGGGATGATGCCGCCTTGTCGGCAAACACTTTCAAGTATGCGATGCACATGCCGCACATTGCGGTACAGCCCATCCCTGCACTCGACTTCCTCGGAGGGGTTCTGGAAGGCTTGCCCAAGCAAGGGGTCGGGGTGTTGCTTCTGAACAACTTTGCGGTTCCCTTGACCAAGAGCGGAGCCTTGGTTCTGTGCCAAGGGCTTGGGTGGGATGGTGTCGTGTCTCTCCCCGGAGATGAGTGGTCACGCCTTGTGGAAGACGGGTTGTGGAAGTTGAGGGCGCTTTACTGCGTACTGGAACAACTCGGAATGGACTTGGGTGGTGTAGACCCCGACAGGCTGAACGAGCAAGAACAGGCACAGCGTCTTCACCT
>Ga0070754_10001052_pt1 | contig 22889 bp, 29 predicted proteins | sample VirMetDEL_Sep_01_FD_75181 | JGI IMG/M metagenome (GOLD analysis project Ga0070754, IMG submission 75181) | Aqueous microbial communities from the Delaware River and Bay under freshwater to marine salinity gradient to study organic matter... | ecosystem: Environmental > Aquatic > Marine >... | reverse complement strand
TGGTGCTATAGTCCGTAGGTTCATCGTAGGTACTGTAATGTTCGGAGCTATCATTGCTCCATTCCTATTGGCTCACAGTGGCGAAGGTGTTACAGTAGCGGATGAGTACAGCAAGTGGTTCGGCTTTGCAAAGGGAACAAGCTATCAGACTTTACACGGGTATGTAATACTGCCCGAGATTAGACAAACAGTATTAGCCATCGTAGGGTTCTACTTTGGATCATCATCAGTGAAGTAACTATGAAGTGTAAATTGTGTAAATGGATAAGCAAACTGCCAACAAGAAACTCAAAGAACTGCGTGACTCTCTGTCCGAAGTACTGGATGGAAAGAGCTACGAAAGTTCTGAAGACATTAAGAAGCAGTCCGCGGATGCTATTAAGTCAGCTAGAAAAGCTAGTTCAGCTCTTAAAAAATCTTTCATCGAAAGGGTAAAAGACTTTCCGGTAGTACAGAAAGTAAGTGAGTTAGGAACGGCCGGAAGCGTTGCTGTCTCTACAGCCGCTGTAGCACAGACTGGAGTCGCTTTGGATCAAACTGAGGTGTTCGTAGCCTCAGTAGCTAATGACATCGTAGAGGAGCGTATAGAGCCCCCTATGTTCATTTCAGCTGTAGTAGAAACATTTGTAACCTTTGAGGACATTGACCACTGGGGACAAGGAGTCATCCAAGAAAAGCTAGAAGTTGCTCAGACCTTTGTTGAGAAAGCAGAGACTATCGTCGAAAGCAGTGCCGAAGAAATCGCCGAACCCGTCGACGAGCCCGTGCCCGTTGTCTCCGAGGATCAAAGTGATGAATCAGAAACAGATACAGAAGAAGATACAGAACTAGAAACAGATGCAGAACCGGAGGAGTCAAATGAAGAAGAGTCATCTAAAGAGCCCGAGCTAGAAAAACAAACAGAATTAGAAAAAGAAGAAGAAGAAGAGTTGGAAGAATCATTAGAAGAAGAGTTAGAGGAAGAAACAAAAGAAGTCAAGGAGGAACTACCTAGGGTAGAGACCCCCATAAACGAAGATGACACAACAATAGTATCACCAGTAATGTAATGGAATTTTTTACTTATATATTTACACACTATCAAGACAACATACTAGGTATGACATTTGCTTACATTGGTATCATATCAATCGTAGTAATGTTCTTACCTAAGAACAATATATTCTCTAGAATATTTAGAGAATGTGCATCAATCATAACATCCTTATTTAAAAAATGAGCCACGAATACCAATTATTCCCAACAGAAGAGGAAGAGTTTCCTTTGATTCAGTTAGAACCCGTAAGACCAGAAACCACAAGCTATGGATTTTTTCTTATCCCGGACGAGCCTAGTTACCTAAGACAAGAGTTTGACGGCTTAATGTTCGAGGGCGTGCAATACACTTGGGATGAATTTGACTTTAGACTAGGGGTTGAATACAAGGGAACAGTCCCGGAACCATCTTGTACTTCATTGCTAATGGCGGTTGTCGTTGGTATAATGGTAGTACGTAAACTAATAAACAAATAAACAAATATAATATTATGCCACAAGGAAAAGGAACATACGGAAGTAAAGTAGGAAGACCAAAGCTTGGAGTAAAAGCTAAGATGGGTAAAGGTAAACGCAAGAAGTGTTAATGGCTAAGATTTGTAAAAAAGGAATTGCTTGGGCTCGTCGTACTTTCGACAAGTACCCTAGTGCCTATGCAAATATGGCGGCTAGTAAGTACTGTAAGGATCCGAACTATGCAAAGGGTTCTAAACGCAAAAAGAAATAATGGGTGAGCTTGCAAACTGGAGGAAACAAAACTGGGTACGCATCTCAATTGATGGGTCGATTAAAGGACCTTGCGGAACTTCAAAGAACAAGAAGAACCCGGATCGGTGCCTTCCAATGGCTAAGGCCAAGAGTCTTACAAAGTCCGAAAGGGCTTCAACAGCTAGAAAGAAAAAAGCTGGAGGAGCACAAGGCAAACAATTTGTATCCAACACACCCAAAGCAAAAGTAAAAAAAGCATAATGCCACGGTTAGAAAAATTACAGAATTTACCAGAAAAAGTTGATGGTTCAACAATCCAAAACTTTAAAGGTGTTTTAGGGCTAAAGAATGACTTTATAAACATCAATGATGTTAAGGTGAAGTTGGGGAAAACTGTCGAGATACCTTCCATTGTTAGTATAAAAGATTATGGTGCAGTCGGTGATGGTGTAACTAATGACACTTTAGCTATTCAAACTGCTGAAGCAGCTTCAAGTAGAATATTTGTTCCAACTGGAAATTATCTTATTTCCGGGACAATTGATTACTCTAAGTTTTATGGTGACGGCAATTTTAAAATTGGCTCCGAAACATTTCCGGCTGGCAACATTGTTTCATCAACCACCATTACCGTTCCCACCACATTTGGTTACAAAGAAATATTTTCAAATTACCTTCCTTACCGAAGAATACTTGCACCTTTAAAAATATCAATACCCGCTGGAACTCATAACGTAGATATGACAGCTACTAATCAAGGTGCTGGAGTAAATATCCAGTACGAGCATCCAGATGGTCAAATGATAAGTATAGAGGGAGCTGCTTCTTCTTCTACTAATTTAGTATTTGATTTTACGGGGCAAGCAGCACAACGTATGTACGCAATAGGGCTTGATGGAAATTATAATATAAAGCTTATCGATAAGATAACGTTTAATGGTAATAATTATTCTGGTCATACTAACGGAAGTCCAACTTCGGGTGCGGGTAACGGTTCGGATCCCATCGGATGCAAGGTTCAAAACGGTGGAGCTTTACAGTTTGGAACAGATGTGGTATTTAAGTTTTTTGCTAGAAATGGAGTATTTTCAAATGAAGGTGCTTACATTTTAGCAAATGAGGTTGATGTTAATAATTGCGGTTCAGATGCTTTTGTAGCATCAATAGGTGCCGCTCTTTTTGCGGAGGATTCAACTAGCTCAGTTATTTACGGTGACGCTTATTTTGCTAACCGCAACGGCGTAATTTACTGCAAAGGCGGGACCGCAAATGATATACGAAAAAGAGCTGACAATACAGCGGGTGAAGGTATCTTAGCTAATGAGGGTGGGGTGATATATGCAGAAGATGTTACATTAACAAATATAGCTGATGTTGGGATTTTTATTGCTTCTAATGGAAATGTTGTAGGTGATGACATTACTGTCGGTGGCAATGGAGTAGGCTGTGGATCTTATGGAGTGCACCTAATAAATGGTAATTTTTCTGGAAGCAGATTAGATGTAAGTCATAGTGGTTCTGACGGTATTTTATTGGAAAACTGTTCTTCGTTGAGTTCCAATGGTTGTATTTCTTCAAATAATAGTGGGGACGGATTAAGTGTGACAGAAGCGTCGACAGCAACAGTTACAAGCGGAACATTTAATTCAAATTCAAGTGATGGTATTAGCGTATCAGCATCTTATGTTCACGCTACTAGCTTGGCGAGTGTTGATAGTAACGGAGCATTCGGAATAATATCTAGGCGATCTGGGGTTGTAAACGCAGATAATGCAACTATCGGATCCGGCAACACAAGTGGTGCAACCAGCCCATCCGGCAACACAACGGATGGTACATCTCAGAGTGTTATATATACTTAACTATAATAAAATTTAATACAATGGCAGACAAAGACAAAATGAAATGCAACGTACCCCGCCGAGAAGTTCAAGGCGGTAAGAAGTTCGTTGTAAAAGCTTGCCAAGATGGTAAGGAAAAGATTGTTCGTTTCGGAGACGCGAATATGACAATCAAGAAAAATCGTCCAGCTCGTAAGAAAAGCTACTGTGCACGTAGTGCTGGTATCAAGGGCGGTAAGGGAAAACTTTCAGCTAACTATTGGTCAAGGAGAGCTTGGAACTGCTAATGCCTAGATATAGTACATACGGAAAATTGGATGACAAGGTTATGGAAGACGGTGACCGTGGCTTCTTGGGTTTTAATAATAGGCTAAGGCCGGATCAGTTAAAGCCGGGCACACTAGCGGATTCACAGAACGGCCGTATGGGTACTAACGGTGAGTGGCAAGTACGTAAGGGTATTGACTTAGTGTTAGCACCTATAGCTACTAGTGGAGCGTTAACTATACCTTGCTTCATTAGGGACTCGACTATTAACTCAGCTTCTATTAATTTAAATACACCGTCCTCTGGCAACATACAGATTAACTTTGCGTCAGCTCACGGATTTACTGTCGGTGCTACTGGAGATATTGAGTTAACAAATTTAACCGGCATAGCTCCGGCCGTTGTTGACGGCCCGGTTCCTATAACTGTAGTAGATGCAGATAGTGTTAAGATAACTAACCAGACATACACTGCCGCACCTAGCGGTACCGTAGTACTAGGAGTATTAACTATTGATGACGATGCTATCAATGGAGTACAAGGTTCTTGTGCATTCTCTGATCCTAATAAAGATGATAGTCAGTCAATCATACTAGCTACTAATACTAAAGCTATCGCTTATAATTTAAATACAGAAAAAGCTGTTGACCTAACGTATCCGGCCTCTACTACAGTGGGCAATAATGTGGATATGATACAAGCATTCAATAAGGTATTTATATTCCATGATGGTGCTACTGCGTTAGAAAATGAACTAAAGATTTCTACAATAAGTACAGCATCCGTAGTCGGATCCAGCAATGTATGCACTATTAATACATCTACTGACCACAATTTATCTACCGGGGATTCCGTGACTATAGCTAACTTAGGGTTTTCTACTACTGATCCAAACGGAAGTGGTAAAACAATTACCAAGACATCTGACACTGCATTTACATATTCTTTAACGGCAAGCGGAGATGAAACCTACACAGTTACAAGTGACCCTACCGTGTCTACTGAATTTACATTAGTAGCAAGTGGTGAGTACACACAACCTTTGTCTATATTTACTTCTGTAAAAGATTTTGCTATTATTAACTTAGTAGGCGGATTGCATACAAGTCAGTCTTTAAATGTAGGTGATGTGCTTACACTAACGGATGACGGCCCTACAGCTTCTTGTGGATTAACGGAGCCTAGTGAATTTATTATTAATAAAACTTTTTCTAGTTCAGCTGCAGTTACAGTAAACGCTGTAGCTATAAGCGGGACTACTTTGACAGTAGGCACAGACGGTGCTCACGGATTATCTTTAAATCAACCTATCTCTTTTACTAACTTACAATCAGATGTAAATGGTAACCAAATAGTATCTAAAGTAAATTCTACTTCTGAGTTTGAAGTAGAGGTAGCATCTACATTTTCGGTAACTGACACAGCTGGTAATGTAACCCCGGCAGCCGGAGTGTCATTTGTAATAGAAGCTAACGATATTACTTCTGCTAAAACACAAGCACAAGTACGTGCTTCTGATCCAGTTTTTATTCAAAGCGTTTCTGTAGGTTTGGGGTTCACACATATGCCGGCCCCACCTTTTGCTACATACCACCAACGTAGATTGGTAATGCCTTTTAATTATACCGTTAATGATGCGGCAAATAGCTTTACAGCTAACGGAACATCGGACCAAGTGATAGCATCTGACATACTGGACTCAGATACCTATGATCAGATATATGCTAACTTCCGATTCAATGCCGGAACAGCTGACTTTATCAACGGTTTACATTCTTTTTCAGATGATACTCTTATTGTATTTAACAGAAATAGTATTCACTTAATACAAAACAGTACGGTACTCAACCAAGCTACGAGCAAACTATTGACTGACGAGATTGGATGTTTAGCACGTAAGTCAATCCAACAGATCGGTAATCAGATTTTATTCCTATCCGACAATGGAGTATACGGTATTGGGTTCATTGAGGGATACCAGCTACGTGGTATACAAGTCCCGTTAAGTGAATCAATACAAGCAACCGTTGATAGGATTAACAAAGAGCATAGGTCAAAAGCACTAAGTGTTTACTTTGATAACAAGTATTACTTAGCTGTACCATTGGATAACTCTTCATCTAACAACGCTATTATTGTATATAACTTTTTAAACCAACAGTGGGAGTCAGTCGATACTGTTAGCGTTTCTAATTATTCTATAGACAATATGTTTATTGCCGGAACTGGGGATAACATAGGGGTTTATACTACCAATGTATTAGGAGGAATCAACAAACTAGAAGCACGTGTTGATAATATTGACCAAGTTATCACGGTAGTAGGTGGAGCTACTCAGCAACCACAGATACAAGGGTCCGCTAGTACTCGACAATTTACTTTTAATACACTTGATAGAAAAAAGTGGAGGTCATTTGATATGCACGTTGAGTCATCCAGCCAGAGTCAATCGGACTTTGACATATCGGCTGAGTTAGAAAACCTTGACAGAACTGTACCGGTAGGTACATTAAGTGGATTCAATGGAACAACTCTGGATTCCGGGTCTGACGTTTCAATACGTGGAAGATTAGGAAATCCACGAGCATATGGTTTACAATTAACAATTAACAATACAGTCGGCCGTCCTATTCTACGGGCAATAAAGGTTGACGGAATAGAATCATTTAGATCAGTAGATAAGGCAGAATAATATGGCTGGAGTAGTAACAAAAGGAACAGAATACGCTAATGGAAGTCAGATAACTTCCTCTAATCTTAACGCTCTCGTAGACGATGCAAAGTTTTCATCCAACGCAGTAGACGATGGGTCAACCGCATTGAATGACTCAGCTATCCCGGCTATCATTGTGAAGAACGCTGGTATATCAGCTGTTAAACTAGCTACCGATGCTGTTGAAACAGCTAAGATTAAAGACGGTAACGTTACCAAAGCTAAGATAGAAAACGTAGCTAATTTAAAAGTATTAGGCAATACTTCTGGTAGTGCTGCGGCTCCTCAAGAAGTTGCAATCCTCGATGAAGACACAATGTCTAGTAATAGTGCTACATCATTAGCTACTCAACAAAGTATTAAGGCATATGTTGACGGAAGAACTAGCACGGCTATCAGTACACTGGCAACTGCTCACGAAATAACAGTAAGTGTCGAGGGTACTTTTGTTGATTTAAGTACACTAACAACAGCGATAACAACTAAAGAATCAGACTCTACCTTTATAGTAAGTGGTATGATAAACATTGGTTACAAAGATGGTGGTTCTAATTATTTGTTTAAAATCCAATACAAAGTAGGAAGCGGAACTTATCAAGATTTTAATTTACCTACCTCAGCCGGAAGTAGGCTTACGGGTCATTTTTCTTCGACACAATCAACAGACAACAACGATCATTTAGAGGCCATTCCATTTATGGTAGCATTAGTAGATCCGGCTTATTCAGTAGGTGACGTCCTTACATTTAAAATACAAGGAACTGACGCTACTAGTACTGATAATATTTTTCTTAACCGAGATGAACAAGATGGTGACGATGATGACCACCGTAGGGCAATATCAACTCTTAAGGTAGAAGAAATTTAATATGATTGCAGAGGAACGTGTGTCCATTACTACGGACAATGAGTTACTTAACCTAGCAGTAGCTGCACTCGAGGATACTACTAACCTTGATTTTATAAATTTTGTAGACAAGGTCACTGATTACTGCGTAGAGAACGAGAACGGGAAAGTATTTGACCAGTGGGATCGTAAGACTTTACGTCAGTTGATAGCTTACCATCAAGTAAAAGGAACTTTAATTGTACTCAATGATTCAGAAAGAAATATAGCTGGGGTCTATATGTGGTATAATTGTGATAAAGAAGACGGCTGGAGTTTTGTTTATAACTGGGAGGAAGATAAACCTAGGGGTGATACAATATTTATGGCCTTCTTATTTTCATCAACTACTCAAGCACTCAAGAAACTTGTATTAAAATTTATAGAAAAAGAACCGGATTGCTTACATAAGTCATTGGTCGGTAGCCGGCACAGACACGGTGAGCCTACTAAGATTTCTTATAAACAAAATATATTTACTAAATTACTTAAACTAAAAGATTGATATGGGAGGAAAAGGAAAAACACCACCACCAATAGATCCGGGAGAAGCATCCGGAAAATATTTATTCGGACAAGACTTCAGTTCATTCAGTGGCATTACTGACCCACGCTTGCAAGAACGAATCATCGGTGCTGAAGAGCAGTTCCGTCCTCGTTACGCTGCATTGGAGTTAGCTGATATCAATACATTTGCACAAGGAGCCGTTGACCCAGAGACCGGAGAAAGAAGTGGCGGGGTATTTGATTTACTAGCTGACTCATCTAGACGTGCCGGTGATTTACAAAGAGAACAATTGGCTCAACAAAGGGCTGATGATGTATCTGCTTTACAAGAATTTTCTCCACAAGTAGTGGAAGCATACAGAGCGGCTGATCCTTTTTCTACTGCTATTGCTGACAGAATGTCTCGAAGAGCTTTAGGTCAACTGACACCAGAAGAAGAAAGAAACGTACAGCAACAAGCTCGGGCCGGAAGTTTAGCACGAGGTAGAATCGGTGATGAATCATCTGTGGCTAGTGAAGTACTCGGAAGGGATACGTATACAGCTCAGTTTGCACAGCCGGCATTTGCTATGAATCGACAGATAGCCGGTGACTTGGGCTCAACCATTCTTGGTAGGCCTTCTCAGTCAATTCAATTAGGTGGACAGATGTTTGGACAAGCACAAGGGCTAGCGTCCGGGCCAATGGGTCCTCAACTGTTTGATCCAAATGCTGGTATCAATATGGCTTTACAACAACGCGGTCAAGATATGTCACTGATGGGAGCTCAAGCACAAGGACGAGGTGCTATGATTGGTGGAGCTCTAGGTGGATTAGGATCCGCAATAGGAGGAATGTAATAATATGGCTTTTCAAACCGGATCACAAATTAGACCAGAACTAGCTAGGGCTGACGTTAGCGGATTCGCTACCGGAGGTGCAGCAATAGGTGCTGGTATTCAAAACGCTGTAACTGGGTACGTTAAAAAGAAGAAAGAAACTAGGGAGTTAAATGCTGGTATCGATAGTCTTTGGAATTCAAGCCAAGGTGACGGCCGGACTGCTAAAATGATTCAAAGATTTTTAGGCCCAGAGTACGGGGAGGCTAGTGAAGCGGATCAAAAGGGTGCTTTAAAAGCTTACATAAATTCAAGGGGAGGGCCAAAGGCGGCTATGCAATTCTTGGATAAAGTTAACATCGCTGTTGTCGGAGCAGAAATAAAAGCGGAAGCAGATGAGGCAGAACGTCGAAGAAAACTAGGTAGCACTACAGCATTTAATTCATTAGCGTCTTCATTTGAAAAATTAGGCTATATGATTATGCCAAACGGTACTATAGAAAGGGCTTCTAAAAGAAACGATAAAGGATTCTTTGCTAGCTACAAACCAATAAGCTTCGAGGAAGCAAGGAAAGATCCTACTTTAATGACTATTCGTGATACTAATCCCGATGCGTTCGACAGTGCGTTTCCTCAACTTGCTCCGGGGTTTGCACCAGCAGCCGTTAATTTAGGAACCGAAGACCAAGCGGCACTAGATTATGCTTTAGCTAATCCAAACGACCCGAGGTCAGAAAACATACTGAAGTCTTTAACCGACAGAAATCTGTATAACTAATGGCTTTTGATCCCGATGCTTATCTCGAAAGTGTTTCATCTGTCTCTACTCCTACGGATTTAGATAGCGAGTTTGACCCCGATGCTTACTTAAAAAGTGTTACGCAAGAAGGCTTAGGGGGTGACATTATAAAATCCGTAGAGGTTGGATTTAGGAGAGGTGATTTAAATTCACGTGCCGGGCAGCTGTCAAACTTGGCTCAGTTCGGTAAGTTTATTCTTCCTTATATTTCTCAAGTTTCATTTGCTGGTGGTCCTACCTTAGGCACTAAGAGGGAAATTAATGAAGCCGGGTTACGAGCTAAAGCTGCGGATCTTAGAGCAGAAGCTGACGCTATGTCCGACACCGTAGGGCTTGATCCGGATTTTGAACAATCTCTTGGGGGACAAGCAATCCAAGGTATGGGTCAGTACGGATCTTTACTTCCATATCTGGCCCTAGGGCCGGGTGGTATTGCTTCTAATATAGCTGGACAAATGGATAGCGAAGCTGTTAAAGAAGCGGAAAATACTACGGGTAAAAAACTGGCAGACTTTTCTGACGAGGAACTTAATCAAACTAATATGGTGAGATATAGTCAGCAGTTAATCGGTACTGCTTTGAATATGTTTGCTATTAGTAAGCTTATACCTTCTTCTATTAAGGGAAAGGTAAATAACTTTTTGTTAAAGAAAGGTGTACTTAAGAAGAATGAATTTCAACAAGTGGTTCGTTCATTAAAACAAGATGTAGCTACTGCTATGTTTGCTGAGGGTGCTACGGAAACCGCTGAAGCTTTCTCTTTGGATTTACTTACTAAGCATAGTGGGTTGGATTCAAACAGAGAAGTATTTACTTTAGAAAATGTTACGGACAATATGTACCAAGGTTTGGTAGGTTCTTTATCAGCCGGTGGTACTACTACTGTTATCGGAGGTAGCGGAAAGTTAATGGCCAAGATAGGTGATATTGAAATACCAGTAGGTGAAACTCCAGCCGTTAGTGAAACCGAATTAGGAAACAAGAAACAATTCTCTGTAAAATATACCAAGGATGGCCAAGAGGTTATCAGTGATCCTATCGAAGCTGACTCACTAGAGGGTGCACAAAAGACTATAGAAGAATCAGTAGGTAAACTGGATGGTGTACCCAAGGAAAGTATTATAGTAAGTGAAATTAAAGTAGAGCCCGAGGTTGATCCCACTGTTGAGCCGGAGGTAGAGACTGAAGTAGAGACTGACTTTGCTCCTACAGAAACCGTTGGTATATTCGGGGAGGACGTTGACTTAGATACAATGGATCTTACCCCGAAACAAAAGGCTGAGGTGATAGCAGTAAGAGAACAAGCAAGGGCCGAAGCTCAAGAAGTTCTGACTGCACTAGATGATCCTACCGGAACCCTTGACCAAGAAGCATTAAGGGAAGGCATTGAAGCTCTAACGGATCCGACCGGTCAGTTGGATCAATCTTCTATAGACGAGGGTATACTTGCGTTGGCTGACCCTACTAATACGGCCGATGAAGCTGTCATACAAGAGGGCTTACGTGCACTAGAAGAGGTAGCAAAGATACAGAGGGAACAAGACCCGACAGTAGGTGCTTCTCAACTAGATATAATAAATGAATTTAAAGTAAGGAGAGCTCAAGAGCAAGCAATGAAGGATGCTCCTTACAAACCTAAGCGTCGTAAAGAACTATACGCTAAGCTAAGAGAGTTAGACAAGCGTGCGTTCGATGCACTAGCTACTGTTAATCCTTATGTAAGGAAGCGTGGGTACACACCTACATCCGAACAAGACTATGATAGCGAAATAGATATGAGGCTAGAGGATGCTGCTTATATGGAAACAGTTCCTCAAGTTTCCGCGGCCGGAGTTCGTTCTCCTATTGCTGGTGCTTCTCCTATACAAATTTCAAATGCTACTACAAATAGAGATGACGGTAGGGTCGTAGAAGAAGATGGAAAGGTAACTAAGTTAGTTCCGGATGGAGAGAAATTGTATGAAATAAAAACTAGAGTAACAACATCTGTCCGTGGTTCTACAAAAGCAGTGGGCAAACCCAGTGCTGAGTTCCAACCAGTAGTAAGGTATGTTACAGCTAAGAGTGCTAAGGAAGCTAGTCAAAAATATAAAGATACCCCGGATCCGGCTATTGATGAACAGAAAAAAGATTCACGTGCTAATTATCCTAGCAATGTTCAAGATCAATTATCGCAAAGAGCTACATCTAAGGTAAGAGAAATAAAGGATTACGACAATAACGACAAAGCTATTATAAGAAACCTAAGGGATTCTAGTGGATTTGTATTTTTACCAGATACAGAATTTGGCATTGATCCTTTGATAAGAGGTGAACAACCAATTGTAGGTGCTTCTACTTTTACTGACTCCCAGATTGAGAGTGATGTCGAAGGGGAACACGGTTCTGTTGCTGACACTATCATTGATGGTGATGGCCTCGATAATGCACCGGTAGTAGGTGCTTCTAAAGCTATTAAGTTCGGGAATGTAAAGCCAATTACCCGGAGCTCCTTGAAAGGTGTTAAGGTATTTACATTCTTTGCTGACCGTATGAAGGTCGGAACATACACTGGATTAAATAAGAACAGTGGTATAAAGATAGAGTTACTTGGTGGCCCGGGCTATGCTTTTATTCCCGCAAACAGAAAGCGTAACGCTGGCTGGGCATTCTCTGCAAATATGAATTTTAATAATTTCAATAACAGAATTAACACTTCGTCGGGGATTGGTGTTATTTCTTTATTCGGTTATGACAACTTAAGGGCTAATGAAACTTTCCTTAAGGCTTATGTGGCAGAAGTTAAGTACGCTATTAAAACAAAAAAGATTTCCAAGAAAAGATTCTTGGAGGTAGTCAATGATATGCGTCTTAGGGCTTTAAATAAGATAGGAGAAAAGTCAGACGCTCGTCCTTTGTTTTCAAAAGAATTTAAAAGTGTAGAGGATTTTAATAAAGCTCTGAAGGGAAGTACATTTGCAATCAGAGGTGATCAGTTTATAAAAGTTGACGCAAAGTTAGGTGCTAAGGGATTAGTTAAAGAAGGGTTCCCGGATATATCAAAGATGGTTGATATGTTTGTTGATCCTAAGTTTAAAAATTCTAAGTTTGGTGATGTCGTGGCCGCTGTTGATTTTGAACAAGGACAAGAAGGCTTTACTGACGCAAGTAACTTGGGTGTTTCTGAGCACTCAGCATATCCTAATCTTATAAAAGGCAAGGGCATTGGTGGATTTACTGACGTTGTAAACATTAAAGATTTACTTAAGTTAAAATCAAACAAGGCGGATCCGGCTGTCCAAGCAATGGTTTCAGAATCACAAGATGTTGTTCAGTCAATGGTTAAAAGAAAGTTACCGTTCGCTGTAGCTGCATCTCAGAAACAACAGCAGTCCCAACAGCAAGGAGTAATCGCTGAGGCTGTAGCTAACCTACAGAAGCTAGCTGATAAGCTAGGGGTAAAGGTTGTCGCACGTACTGATATAACTAGGGATGCTCAGTATAACTACGAGACCCAAACTATTGAGTACAACCCGGAGCTATTAGCTAAACGTGGTAGCGAGGGATCCAAGGCCGCACTACGTGAGGAAGCTATTCACGCGGCTATGCACAAGGTGATTATGAAACGTTACCCTAAGCTTTCAGCTCGGGCTGCGTTTGAAAAAGCAATGGCCAACATCGGTAAGGATCTTACCACTGAGCAGAAACTTTTATTACAAGAAGTATACGGTGAGTTAGATACTGATACTGACTTCGGTGCTGAGTATTCTAGGTTTGCTATTCAACAAATACTGGATGGTAAAACTACTGAGGGTACTATGTTTGAAGGCAAAGCAATGGAGAAGGTTAAGTCCCTTATCAAATCCGTTCAGTCCTACCTTACTAGAATTATGGGGCCCGAGCTTGAGTCCAACAAGGAGGCAGCGTTTATCATAGCTGACTCAATCAAGTTACTACAGTCAGTGGATCCGAATGCTAGGCCAGTGAACCAGAAGATTGTAGACAAGGCCAACTCAGTACTCGAGGGGACGAATAGTTTAGATGCTTCAAGGATTACTAACCCGGCCAATGTACCCGAAGGCAAGCTACCTTCTTATCAGAAACGGCAGATGGCAAAGCTCTTGAGCCAAGCCGGAAGACAAGCAAAAAGATTTTTACAAACAGCCAGTATGTTCTTTAGAGATATACACGTTGAGATACAAACAGAACTAGTAAGGCATTTTAATAAAATAGATACAGCTCAGACTGAGGCTACTAGAGTACTAAGAAGTTTTCAGCTAGGGTTGATAGGTATCAAAAACAAAAAGGATAAGAAGCGGTTACAAGTATTATTAACATACAGTCCTAAAACTGACAGTGTTAACAACTCCGAGAGAGATACTCTAATCAATGAGCGTAACGCATTGCTACGTAAGTATAATCTGTTGAATGATTTTAATCTACTAGTAAGGCCGTTGTTAGATAAGCTTCACCAACAAGCTATTGCTAGTGGTCAAGATGTAAACTATTTGTTTGAGTACTACCCACGTCGAGTAAAGGATCTCGAAGGGTTAATGAATTACTACGGTCAAGCTGTGTCAGAAGATTTTGTTGAGTACCTTAGAATAGAAAACAAACGCAGACAAGGGGCCGGAGAAATACAGATAGTAACAATGGAGCAGAAGGCGGTGGAGTTACAAAAATATTTGCGTAAGAAAAGTTTTGTTAACTCATCTAAGATACCGGCTAATTTTAAAACAAGGACTAACAATATGTTAACCGAGGAGGAGCTTGAGTTCTACGAGGATCCATCCAAAGCACTCGGCCAGTACGTGTCATCTGTCATAGTAGCAAATGCGGAGCAAGAACTATTAGGTAAGGCGAGGAACGCTACTACTGCACCGGTAACTATTGACGGAAAGAACCACGATGTCATTGACCTCAAGGATTCTAGCGGATCATTGTCATTGAAGATTGTTGAGCTAATGCAACGTGGCGAGATTGATAAAACTAAGTTCATTGATCTTCAGTACGGGTTGACTCAATTGTTTGGCCCGAATAAGAGTTCAGAAAATATGTTAGCTGAAATGTCTAGAACATTTAGTTATGGTTCCCTTCTGGTTCAGCCTACTACTACACTGTCTCAGTTATATGACATAGCTTTTATGAGTATGGACAATAACATAGCCCGAGTAATGGCTACATTGTTTACTAAGAAGGACTTTACTTTACGTATGGCCGGCATCAATACATCTACTGTAAGTGCTGAGTTTGTAACTGACCCCAAAGGTAAGGGTGTCAAAAAATTTATGAACGATGCCGTAAGGACAATGCTTAAGGCCGGTGGATTTACTCGTATGGATCAGTTGCTTAAGGAAACTAATCTTACTACTAACTATAACAGAATGAAACGAGTAAGTAAGTTGTCTACTAACAGTCGTGCGTATAAAAATCTTCGTAAGGAATTAATTTATATGCAAGGTGAGGTCGATGCTGATCTTACACTAGGTGATTTAAGGCAAGGCATACACGACTCACCCCGAGTACGTGAGGCAGTCGTAAGAAAATTATTAGAGACACAACCTATCAATCGATTGGAGATGCCGTTAGTTGTAAGCGACAACCCGAATACCCGTATGCTTTACACAATGAAATCGTTTGTTATTAAACAAGCAAACTTGGTAGGCAATAGATATCTTGCTGTAATCTTTAGCACTAAATCTAGCTTAGGTGAAAAGAAGGATGCGATACTAGGGCTTATGTACTTAGCATTCTTGTTCCAATTAGTAGGATTCCCTATTGATATACTTAAGGCATTGGTTTCCGGACGTGACATATATCAAAACGATATTGCTACAGACGGTGCGTTTAGAATAGCCGGTGTATCTTCATTTACTGTAGGTAAATTTGCTGATGATCCATTTGGTACTGTTGCATCTTACTTTGCACCGGTAGCTTTATCTCAAGGATATCAAATGAGTAATGATTTTGTAAAGGTAAGGGATGGAGAGCAATCCTTTATGGATCCTTTCCTTAAATTATCTCCTTACTCAAATGTGTGGTACTACCGTTACGGCCCCGGAGTATTCAAGGAAGGAAAGAAACGATTCTACAAACGTAGAGCCGGTGAGCTTCCTATATATAGGGATGACCCGTTGGGTGACGCAGTGATTACTCCTATGAAGGAGGCTATCTATGACCCAGCATTGCAATCCATTATGGATTTAATTAAGCAATAAAAAACCCAGCCCTTTAAAAATTCAGAAAAAAAGGACTGGGCTTTAACCATTCATACGTACAACACACAGTACATAACTATAACATAACTGAACCTAACCAGTTAAATCTACTACCTCTGCGTCCTCGACGTACACGAATCCTACTGGTTTAGTAATCATCACTCCGTTTCGGTGAGGGTTATCAGTAAGTTCCGTAGCACTAGGAACTTTTTTCTGATGGAATTGAAAGTCATATTGGTTTCTTACTAAGTGAGATATGTTCCAGACGTATGCTGTCCCATTGTTTTCTATAAGGAAAAGGAAATCTTTCTTTAGACTCTCGGCTATATTTATATTGGTGTCAACCTTTAATTGCTCTATGATCCAAGGATTCCAACTATCCTTCCTTGATTTGAATTCAAACAAGTAGCTGTTGTTCTCGTAGTCATATGGTGAGTGTTCATCTTCAGCCTTAATAAGCTTACCCATCTTCGGGTAAGCCTTCATAAGACCTTCTGCAATTTCCGGCTCCGTCATCTGTATGCGGGCTCGTTAATTGTTGTAGTCAAAACTATATCTAGCAATGATTTAACTCTCTTGTTGAGTAGCTTTTCTTTCTTCATAGCTTCCTTAGTTCTTTTGATAGCACATGTGACACTTGACCGTTCCCGGCCTCCTATCTTTGCTATCTCGTGGTGGCTCTTGCCGGTTTCTTCTAGTAAGTAGAAGTAAACGTCCCTAGCTTTTGCTACTGATCGTCTGCCTCTGCCTTGTTGCTGTACGTGGGTAGGATCTACCTCAAACATTTGAGCAACGTAATTTAATATATATCTTGAGTTCATAATTGTTATTGGAATCTGCCTAGGCAGTGATAGAATTTAAGATACCCGCCTACACCACGCTCACCTTCACGGTTCTTAGCTATGGTGTATTGGAGATCTGTGTAAGGGCCCTTGGAGTCAGAGGATTTAGCACCCTCGATGTCCCCGTTCTTGGGCCATAGTAAAAGAACAATGTCTGCATCGTTCTCGATGTCACCGGAATCTTTGAGGTCATATAAGCTAAGGCCGGTCTCTCTCTTAGCTCCCTCTCTGTTTACTTGTGATAGAAGTATTACACTTATGTTTAGTTCAAGTGCCATCTGTTTTATCTTGTGAGATATATCAGCTATACCCTCGGCCTTACTGTTAGCCTTACGTGACCACGGTATTAACTGCAAGTAATCAATGAGTACTAGCTTTACCCCGTGCTTCTTAACGAAGGTTCTTGTTTGGCTGACGATATCTTGTGGGCTGTTGGCTGTGTGTGCGGTGTATATGGGTAAGTTACTTACCTCATCTATCGCATCATTAACCTTCTGCATATTAGCATCAGTTATCACACGCTCTTGTATCTGCCTCACGTTGCGTCCAGAAACGCATTGCACCATACGTTTGGTGATCTGCTTCTGTGGCATCTCCAAAGAGAATATAAGGGTAGGTACAGCGTCATTACGGACAGCCTTCAAGGCTATGAATAATGCTAGTGCTGACTTACCACAAGACGTGGGAGCTGACAGCGTTAGTACTTCTCCGGCCGCGATACCACCACTACCCAACATACTGTCGAGCTGAGGTAGATGAGTCCGGACTACGTCATTGGTGAACTCACCGTTGAGCATTTGAGTGAAGTCCTCTTTTAATTCATTGGCCGAATCCTTAATGGATTGGCTTTGGTCTATGACTTCCATCACCTTGCCGAGCTGATCGTCCACATCCGCTTTGATTGCGTCGGACTTGGCAGTTTCGGTCGATGCATTTTCTGCACCCATTAGGTATGTTCTTCTTAGTGTTCGTAGCTTTGACTTCTCTAGTACTAAGTCAGTATAGTATTTCATTTGAAGTCCCGACGCTGAACGTCCGAGCACTTCCATAATACCACTGACCCCGTCAACTTCTTCAAGGCACTCGATGGACTTTAGGTGCTCCATAATGGATACCTCATCTATCGGTGTTTGTGTTTCGCTTAAGTGAGCTATTGATTGAAACAATAACCTATTACTTAAGTAGTAAAAATCCTCTCCGTTTATCCGGGAGGCAATGCCATCATATGCTTGGGAATCCCCTTCGATACATAGGCACGATATTAATTTCTCTTCGGCTTCTTTGTTATTCGGTTCGGCTAAGTCTATCATTCTCTTCTTCGAGTTGCTTAGTCAAACTTCTTAAGCACTGCCCGAGGAATCTAAAACGATCTCGGTTTTCTCTGCCGATCTCCTTTGTTTCTATTGCATTGTATGCATTGAGTGATACTTCAGTTGCTTCGTGTATTGTGTTTAACATAATGGTTTTAATTTATATAGGATGATAGACTCCCCGCCACATCATTGTGGAGGGAAGATTCTACCACACCCTACTGTTATTTTTTCGAGCGTTCGAGCATCCCTATGGCTATCAACGAGTAACCAATTAGATCTCGAAATATATCACGAGGTTTATCGCCATCAGAATTTACTGACAGCCGTCCGTCTCGGGTGAATGCCTTAAGTCTTTGGAACTTATCTTGCATCCGGAGGGATAGGCCGACGAGTGGATCAATCCCGAACTCAGTACTGCCGTCGAAGTTCTCGAACGGGTTGGAGCACTTGTCTCCACCCGTGTAGTCCGAGTTCTTATTGCCAGTGAGTTCAAGGATTTCCTTTACTTCTTTGTATCGGAATTTATCCCACCACTCTTTGTCGAACTCCGTCATTTAGAACGGATCGTTGTCGTTAACGTCAACCGGGGCCGGAGCTTTAGGCTTCGTGGCTTCCTTTAGATCAACTGCTAAAGAGATGAATGGTACGTCCTTTGAGGATACCTTCTTCCATCCCTTGATGTAGTACTCCTTGCCGTCTACTTCTATGTTTCCACGGAAGTCCGGGTGAGTTTCTTTTTCCTTGCGGTCATTCTTGAATAGAACTCCGCGGTTATTATTATCGTATTGGTTCATAATTAAAACAAGTCTTCCTTGGTTTTTGGTTTAGTCATTTGTATATCCTTGTAGGATTTTATCTTTTCTGATTTACCGTGAGTGTTGGTAGCATCAGCGTCCTTCGTATCATCGATACAGAAGAGGCCGTTGAGTGCGTACTTACGTGCGTATGAGCTAGCGGATCCGGTGATCTGTGCATCGTCCATACCTTTCTTTGTCTCAGCTTCTCTAGCGAATGCACTTACCTCTGCTATCACATCGGTGTCGCACAGCATCGCGGTTGCTTTGACGTAGACTCTACCACCTACAGCGACGATGTCATCGCTGAGTGTTAGGTCGCATTTATATTTCTGTAGGAGAGGCTTTACTGCTTCGAGTATATCCTCTGCGGAGCGATAAGAGTACCCTCCGAATTTGTTTGTCTGACCCTTTGGAGCTTTCAGCTCCGTCTGAATCGACATTAGTTTTTGTGGTTGTGTTTCTGTTGTCATAAAAATCTTTTACCAATTGTTTGAATAGTTTTACCCGAGCCTTAACATTAATGCAAGCATTAACTTCACTGTTAGTTGACCCCAAGACAACCAATAAAAAACATTGATCATCCTTTAGTAAATTATTTTTGAACCGACTTGTCAATTGATTAAGTCCAACCGGGTGAAGTAAATCAGATCCGGGCTGTCTCAAATAAGTAGCTATGTTCTCGAGTACAGTAGGTAATTGTTGGGGATCACCCTTGCACATCGTCGTAAATATATTCTCGATCTTACCTATCAGTGTGTTAGCTTGCCGGCTTATCACACCGCGGATCTCTCCGCTCTTGTGGTCGTGGTCAACCACCCAATCTTCTGTCTCTCTGTTTAACACGGGGCATTCCTTTGGGGTATTATTTTTTCTCCACTTTGCTAGTTTGTTTTGAGGTACGTACATTTTGTTTTCTTGTTTTGCTCCAATCTATCTCATCATAATTTTCATCATAAGCTTTTTGATTGTAGCCTTTCTTCGGTTGCATTCCTTTTCCCATTATAATTCTTTTACTCCTAGTATTTGTATGACCGCACCCTTCTTAGTCCGGCCCCTCCCTTGTTTGTCCGGCTTAATAACTGACAGCTTACTGATCGCATCAGCCTTTGTATTGCCCCACTTGTGAGTATAGCCACGATAATCAGTAGGCATATCAAAGTGTCTATATAATATCTCATATTGATTCATAACTGTATAGCATTACGAATCCCTTGAGGCTTGCGACATTGTAATCAATCCAATCGATAGCTTCATCGACAGTCATATCGTCATCAGCTACATAGCATTCAATCATTCTGTTGTAGTCATAGACTAAGTATCCGTCCCCACTTGTACCTACTACAGCGTAGTCTAACTCCTCTAATTGTATAGCATCGTCAGCGTGAGCTCCCTCTAAGTATTCATCTATATTTATATTCTCCATATTATTTTTTCATTCGTTTGTTCCAGAATAATTTACTGGCGTGTTTAAAATTTTGTATACCTATCTTCATCTCAGCCTCGCTCCACTCCTTGTGGTAGTGCTTCTTAGTATCGCAGTCAATGCATACTGTAATGCACCGAGGTAAGTAATCTAGTCCGGCCTCCTTCATTACCATATAGGATTCAATAGCTAACTGTTCGCAGTCCTTCGGGTAAGTCTTAGCCTTGCCCTTGGTATTAGTTCTGCATTTGTAGTCAGCGAGGAATAACTTATCGTCCTCGTCGTATCCCATAAAGTCTATAGATCCGGCCGTCTTGATTGTGTGAGAACTTACTATGTACTCACAGCACAGTGGCTTAGTGCCACTCTCTTCTATCCATTCAAGGAAAGGTTCAGCCCACTCATCGTAAGGGTTTGGATCCGGCTGTATGTCATAGATTAATTCGCCTACCATTTCCTCTATGCATTTGTGTACGGCAGTACCGAACTCGGATGACCCGATCGTGTTCCCGGTAGTAGGATGCTCACGCGTGCCGTAGACTAGTGTCTCGATGTCCCGCCACATTAGGTTCGGGTGCTTGCGTGCGAGGTCTACCATCATCCTCGGTTTGTAAATTGAATCCAAGAAGTCATCCTTTATTATTCCGAGTATAGTAGTAACGGAAGGGTATGTCTTGGGATTATGTTTCCTAGCTTGAGCGGGTGTCGTAACATCCTCTACAAAGCTAGCCTCTTTTGTGCAGTCATAGAAGTGAGCCATCCACAATTAATGAACGGCTCACCCTACGCTGTCAACCATTTATTATTATTATAATTGTTCGTCACTTGCGGGTGGCTCGATAGCTGTAATGCTTAACTGCTTTACCCTATCCGTGATGAGCCGAATCCTATTTAAGTCCGAACCTAAATCAGCAAGTTTATCTACCCAATATTCTTTGCCCCCGAAGTCAGCGTCAGTTGCCATCTCTATTACTGCCTCGGTTATCTCTTTGTTGATGACATCTTGCCGTGACCATAGTGCCGACAGCAGTGCTATCTTTTCTTCGTAAGTATTTATTTTAAGTATCATTGTATTATCCTCGTGGGTTAGTTTTAGTTATGTGTATTACTTGAACACGACCCTCGGTCTGTACCTCTAGATCGTGGAGTTCTGCCATCTTGTCTATGTGGTGTGGCATTGATGCTTGCTCAATCTCTTCGAGCATAGCGTACCATTCGTTTTCATTTTGTATCATAAAGTCTATGTATTTCAGTCAACACTTTATCCCAATAGATGTCAAGGTTCTTCAGTACCTTGGGGTCAGTCTTCTTCCAAGCGTAGCATCCACCGTTCCACATCTTGGCGTAGATTTCGGGAGTTGGTTTAAGCCCCGTCTTCTGTTCGTATACATCACCCCAATAGTTGAGATACTTCTTGCACATATTCACTGACTTGACCACATCATATCTGTCATCGAGTGAGTAGGTCGAGCCGTAGAATGTGTTAACATCTTGTACTACAGCGGGTGTAATTTGTAGGTAGCCGACTGCGTTCCCGTTGTCCCCTATTGCTAGGGGATTCAAGGAACTTTCGACTAGTGCTATTGCTAATATTATTTGTTCAAATGTAATCATAATTTTATGGGGTTTATTATTCTGTCTAGTTTGACTGCTACATCCCAAATCTCATCAGTTCTGTTTTGCTTCCAAGATTTTTGTATAGCTTCTGCTTGTTTCTCTAAATGAATAGATTTTATATTCATCGACATAAGTTGGCTCGGTGTAAAGCATTCACTTCCACCTTCTCCAATTGCTTCTATCAACTGTTCTGATTCGCAAATCAAATCGTACCAAGTGGTTGCCCATTCGTCTTTCATTTATTCTTCCTCCTTATCTATAATGTTATCTCGTATCCAATCGTTAGCGTACTCTCCGACTTGTCCCCATATGTAAGAATTGTCGAGCATAGCATCGCTGAGTTCTTGCCACTCATCCTTGTCTAGATTCCTACCTAAGAATAAGTCAGCTTCATCCTTGGTGTATGCTTCAAGTGTGTTCGTCTTGTATTCTACGACCTCATACTTTATGGTTCTGAGTTCTGCGATGATGTAGTCTAGGTCATTGTTGATGTGATCATTCTTAAGATGGGAATGCATCCGTTTCATATCTTCTACCCTTTGAGTAAGGGTAAGTATTGGTAAGTGTATTTGGTTCATAATTTTTTTCTTGACTGTGTTATTGTTAGGTGTATCCTTAAGGAGTTCTCTCTCTATTACAAAGAGAGAGTTGACCTTAACGATACTGTATCCTTAAGGATACTAGGTTAGATTTTGAATAATAAAAACACTTCGGATTCCTCAGTGCTTGTGGCTTCCATCTCTTCGACCCCGAAGAAATCGTGGACGTACCCGCACCCGTTGGGTTTCTCTTCTTGGATGCGTACCTCTGCGTATGGGTCGAGTGTTTTTAGTTCTTTGATTAGTTCTTGTACTGTCATAATTTATTTTATTTATTGTGTTCTATGTATGCTAAGTGCTTGAATAACTCCTTTAGTTTTTCGGGGAATGTCATTTCCGAATCCTTGCAATTTTCATATAAGGCATCGCTTAAGAATGTATTGCATTCATCGACTCTATCTATTTCTGACACGGAATAATTTGAATCCACGAATGTCTTAAGTTCAGCATAAGCAACGTCTAATTGCCATATAAAATGCTCTAGCTCTGTGACTGTAAGTAATTGTTTATCTTTCATAATTTATTTT
>Ga0070754_10001051_pt1 | contig 22902 bp, 25 predicted proteins | sample VirMetDEL_Sep_01_FD_75181 | JGI IMG/M metagenome (GOLD analysis project Ga0070754, IMG submission 75181) | Aqueous microbial communities from the Delaware River and Bay under freshwater to marine salinity gradient to study organic matter... | ecosystem: Environmental > Aquatic > Marine >... | reverse complement strand
GCCATTGTCGTCAATGCGTTCCTGCACCCATGCACAAAAGTCTACACCGTTGAGCAGATTGCGTACTATGGTTTCATCAGTTTGTGCCAATGTGTCTAACCATTCCATGTACACATACTCGTCTGATATCCAGCTTTCTACATCGTCTTCGTCTTCTACATATAGGTTTTCTTCTGTGTGTGATGGTCCGTATTTTTCGCACTGCTCCCTAAACTTCAATAGGTTACCGCCGTAACGCTCCAATAGTTCTGTTGATGTTATGTTTTCATCTTGTTCAAATCTTGTTTTGGTGTATTGATTAGTGGTAACCATAAAAGGTTCCGCATGCCAACGATCGCCTTTGAGCTTCTGCATCATTTGGACTTTGTGTGCTAGTTGTTGTGCTTGTTCTTTTTGCATTTGTTTCTCCTTGTTATAAATATTTATTAGCAGAGAGAGGCACCATTATTTGCCAAAAAAATTCATCAAACATTGGGATCAACGACTTTTCAAACAGTGGATCAAGGTACACAAAGGTTGCTGGTTATGGCAACGCACCCGCACAACCAGTGGCTACGGTGTCCTATACCATGACAAGACCAAATGGTTGGCGCACCGTTTCGCAGTGTTGTTGTACGGTATGTGCAGTGAAGCCAAACTATCACGCAACATAGTACGACACACTTGTGACCGTGGACATGAAGGTTGTGTGAATCCTAGGCACCTTATCGTGGGCACACAGCGAGAGAATGTTGGGGACATGATGAAGCGAGGCCGTTACAAACACTACAAGCAGATTGATTAAATACTGTTATGCCACATGTTATTAACTTTATTTCAATATCAGACAATGACCTTGCTCGCTTTATCAAATGGTGCTCAACCGTGTGTTTTAATAAGTGGTCAGTAGAAACAGTGGGCACAGAAACACATTTCATATTTTGGGACAGGATGGACGCAGATAGATTTGTGCTGTGCCATCGCGATTATTTAGAAGCTTTATAGAAAATGGTGGCCTAGAAAAATTGTGTTAGCCGCATACAGGATTTTTTGTAAAAAGGGGTGGCCACCCTAAAAAAACCTAGCAAAACAGCGACCCCATTCTAAAAAACAATAAATCACTTTACTAGTAGCAAACAGGGTGAGCATAGAATCCTAGCGTACGCAACACAAATGAATCCACCCTTCATCAATGTGTAAGCAATGTGTAGCAACAGGACATCCACCGTGAAAGAATAACAGCATATTGGACACATGATGGATCCACCGTGCTGGAATAACAGCATATTGGACACGGTGAAGCCACCGTTCATCAATGTGAAATGAAACATTAGCCCACGGTGGGCTACGGTGGAACAAGGTGATGACACTCTTTTATAGGTGGCTGTGTCAATCAACAACGGTGACTATGCTTTAATAAACAACAACTGAATAACACAACACTTTACCACCATTTACCATTGTCCAACACACAATCAGACTTTAATATGTGAAAGTGAAACAGCGTTCAAAACAAAAGCACAAGCAACTGCTATACAAACAACAGGAACAACGCAGGGAACTATTATGGGAATGGAAAAACAAATTCATAATAAATCCACAATGTCAAGGAAAAAGATTGACAAAAGCACACAAAAAGTGTTAGTATAGTAACAAGCAGAGAGAACAACAACTACGGCGGATTATGTGCTGTATTTGGAGTATCAGTTATTAGCCTCTCAAAATGCTTCAAAAAACAGCCATTATCCCCGCAAAAACAAGGAAGACTGCTAAATACTAGCACAACAACATTATAAGGAGAACGCAATGGCAACATTAGAACAACAACAGCAACATTTAATCAATGTGCTGGCGGAAAAACCCCGTCAATTCAATTATGACATCCCCGTGTATAGGACGCAATGTATCACCGTACGACACAAAATGACAGCGGATGAACTACAAGAATGGGCATATGAAGAAGATTTATGTAAAGATTTGGACGCAATCCCCACAGCACAAGAATGGGACGCTTGGAATCAAGCATATTTAGATCAGTTACAACAAGACGATGCTTGGGGAGAAGTGGATGAATGGAATGTTATAGAACAATGGCACAGAGACGAGGACTACAGCAACTGGGAATTAGACGGTGAAATTGACACTTGGACTGACAAGGAGGGTGAATAATATGACACAATTCGCGGAACTATTTACGGTTGTGGAGGAAGAACAACTCAAACAACGCAAACTACGGCAACAACAACAAGCCAATCACAGGGAACGCAAACGCAAGGCGGAAGCAGAGGAACTGGCCAAGCAAGAGTTGATGCTGGCACGATTACGAATGGCGATCCCACCGCTACTAGGACCCAGCGTGAGCACGGCAATGGCGAACTATATGGTAGCGGACGCTGTACGCAAACTACAAAACCAATTATGGGGCTACTACGACAACATTTGGATAACAAACAAATCAAAAGCGTGGGGCAGTAATGGCGTGGCAAACTACTATTGTAGGATCAACGCCAAGCAAGGGTTACATATGTACATCAACATAGGTGAATGTATCCGCCAAGTGGGCAACGACACGCAGGAGGCATGGGATGTGATGTTTAACAAAATACTGGCATACGCACTGGACAAAGAACAATTAAACTGGTGTCGCAAGTACAGGGCGATATACAAGCAAAAGTATGGCACAGGGTACAAAGGGCACTAAAAACAGGCATAACCACCGTCAAAAGTGGAGGAAAGCATAAATATTAGTATGGACAACAACGACAACAGGATACGCACCAATAACAAACCCAGCAAACAACAGCAAAAGGTTGAGCAGGGCATAGCGATTATACAACACCTTTTTATGGAACTGGAAAACCTAAGACAGCACAACTTATATCAACGGGACAAGTTGAATATGCTAACACGCACAATCCAGTACCACTTCAAGGATTATTTAAAAGAAGAGGACAACAACGATGGCACTGAAAATACGGGCTCATAAAACAGCATACAACAGCAATTTAGTAACAGGACAATCAGCAAGTGTAAAGATAGTACCAGCACCCGCTGACAATGAAGTACTACATCAGCATATGGACAACAGCGTTGATGCTGTGCTTGGACACTTGATTGATTATTGTAACCACAACTACTTGGACATAGAAGAATTTTTGGACAAGCAAATCAAACACCACCCTTTTAAACGCAAAGCAGGGCAACGCTTGTACATAGGCAAGCAATTTAAACACACTGACAACGCTGTAAAAAGAGAAGCAATGGGCGTGGGCAAAATATATACGCATCGCAAACTAATCAGCGATACTAGTGAAAAATGCTTCAACAAACTAAACAAGTATGAATTAGAACATTTTACGGACGCAATGATTAAACGCTGGAATCGTTATATGACATACTTAAATCAACTGCTGTTAGGCAGAGACGCACTGGACACTACATATGGGCGTATAACGGGCTTATGTGACGACTACAAAGTACAAATAACTGAAATCAAAGACGACAACGCCGCACAATTAGTGGGCGTAAATACAACACAACTTTAGAAGAAGAGGAAATGAAAAATGGCACAAACACAACAAAATCGCAGGCGCGATTATATTAATCACAATAACAACATAATAACTACAAAAACAACATTAAATTCAATCGCTGAAAGCGATGAAAAAAACACAAACTTGGCTAAAGCCAATTCAATTGAAATTGATGTGTTACCAAGTACTTGGCGGCATATCAAAGTGGATTTATTTAACAATGCTTCAATTGAAGAACTTGAATTAGATAGAAGCAAACACAAACTGGCAGTGAGTATAATAACGCAAAGCCAGAGCATCAACCAATATTATTGTAGCATCAACAATGTGAGATTTAGGGACTTTAAGAGGGGAATTGATGTACTGGGCAAACACTACAACGCTGTCAAAAACTTGTATGATGAATATGCTAGTTATGGCGTGGATAATTTAAGGGCTTCAAAATGTTACTTACCCAACAAGCAAGGGCAAAAGCATCAAACAGCACACAACTTATCTTTTATTATGTACAGCACAGCACAAGGGCATACAGCAACGCTTGTATATACCAGCGACAAACACGCAACTGACTACTACATAGAGTTTAAACTAACACAGCAAGGGCTTACGCAACAACAAAAGCGATTTGGCATAACACACACAGCACAAAAGTCTGGTACAACAAACGCATCAACTTATAATGCTTGTACTGATTTGGATTAAGGAGGATATATGAAAACAATAGAAGCAACAATGGCAGTGGGTGAAAAAACAATTGAAATAAGATTTAATAGAAAAGCACCTAAATCTCGCACTATAAAATGGGATGTACGCAAAAATGTTATACAGCGATATTTACAAGGTGAATTTGGATACAGCAAATCAATTGAACAGGATATTGAAAAACAAATTGATGCTTACATCAAAAAGAAAAACATTAAACACAGCAACAGAGAATATATAAAAAATTATCTTTTTAGTTAAATCCTCTTTACATTAACAACAAAGGCTATACTTTTAGTGTAGCCTTTTTTTATGGCCAATTTTCTTTTAGGCCAATTTTTTAGGTTAATTTTTGGGCGTCCTTTTTAGCGTAGTGTAAGGTGTTGGAGACATAGTGTAAGGTGTTGGAGGCGACGAAAGGACTGCTATTGCTAACAGTCCTTTACATACAACGATTATAAAGAAGAGATTGTAAATGGCTATTTACAACTCAATAGTATTTATCTTTCTAATTTTTCGTACATTCTGTACAATTCAGCTCTAAAATTATCACCAACTTTATCACCTTGTGGTAATTTCATTCTGTCATCCATACGCATTTCTCTAATCTTTTCGCGTATTTCCATTTCACTTGTTTGTGTAGTTTGTGTGTTGGTTAATGGATTAGGTGCTTTGCCTTCATTCATCATGTTGTACAATATTTCAAGTCCATCAGCAGTATCACTCAATGGATAATTTAATACATGTGCTGGCAGACTTGTTGCAAATTTTTTAACTGCTTCAAGTTTGCTGTCATATTCATTACCCCATTTTGTTTTCAAGTTTGCGTTCTCTTGTTCTAGGTCAGCACGGGCTGGTTGTGATGATTGTATCTGTTCATCAATTGTGTCCAATTGATCCTTGTACAATGTTACAACACCTTCAACTTGTTCTTGTGTTAAGTTCAAATGTCTAAACATGTCCTCAGCATTTGTTTTTACATCATTGTCCTCTGTCATTTTTAAATCAATGTTTTCTGTAAAACTCCAATTGTATTCTTTGGGTGCTTTGGGTAGTTCAGCAAATTTCTTTTCAAGTTCATTGTAACTTTTTGCTAGATCTTCTGGTGCTTTGAATTTTTCAGGCAACCATTCCGGTCTATCAACTGCTTCCTCTGTTTTTTGTTCAACTGGTGCAGTAGGATCTGCTGGTTGTGTGTCACCTAGTAAAGATGATTGTTCGTTCGTTTCATTTTGTGTTTCGTCTGTCATTGTTTATCTCCTGTGATATTTACTTTAGTTTCATTTAAATCCATCATATTGCGTATCCTTGACACCATTTGGCGTTGTGCTTCTTTGTAGATAGCGGCATTGCTGTTTGGATTGTCACTGCTTATGCGTGTTTGGTTTGCTATGCGTTCTAAATCATCTAACACAGCATTCCCTTCTGTTGTAGTAAACACACGATTATATGATTCCTTCATTCGTTTCATGTCAGTTTTCATTTTGTATTTCCCTTGAATATATGTATCCATGTGTATTCAAACCAAGCCGTTCCATAGCACGATGATATCCTTTGCGACTGCTCCAACTGTACAGCATAATTTTGCCAGCACCTCTTTTGGCACCCCAAGTTTCTAATCTTTCTAAAAGTATTTTTGGATATTTTGGATTGCATTTGTCGTTGATCAACAACGCAGAAACATTTACATCACATCTATTGTACCACCAATTTTCAGATAGTTGTGCTACAACTAGGCAATGTACATAGCCACTAGTGTCTTCAATGGCTTCTGTGTATCCATAACCAGGATGTATTTGCTCACATTGTATAAGTTGATCTAAAAATCTATCGCAGTATTCTTGCTTGTCATATTGATTATTGATTTTCTCACAAAAGTTTTTTGCAAGTTGTACAAGCACTTTGCGTTTTGAAGGTGATGTATAATCACTGCCTGTTTTAAATACCATCATGTTAAGTTCGTTTCGTTTGTATTATTTATTCAACTGCTGGTGGTGCCATTGGCGGTACTGTTTGTGTTGGATCCTGTTCTGCTATAGCCTGTTGTGCTTGTTGCAAGAATTGTTGTTGCTGTTGTGCTTCTAATTTTTGTGCAACTTCATCTTCATCCAACAATACTTCTGGTGACATATCGCCATCGCGTGTAATTTTTCTAGCAAGTTTTTGTATGTCAATGTGTGCTAATGCTTCTGGACCCATTTGTGCAAGTACAGAAAGCAACTGCATATCTCTTTGTATTTCTGACATGCTAATACCTTTTTTAACTGCTGAATTAACAACAATTTCAAACTGCGTACCATCAGTAATAAATTCTGGAAGTTCACCTCTTAACTGCAAACGCTTGATTAAATTTGTGATTGTTTGTCTTAAGAATTCATTTTCTAAACGGATTGCGTATGGGCCAATTCTTCTAAAAAATTCTTGCTGTCTAACCATAACTTCTTGTGCAGTCATTTGTTGTGTTTGGTTTGGTGGTATAATTGCATCGTTGAATAATATTTTTCTAATTTTTTCTCTTTGGTCTTCAACTGCTTGGAAACTTATTTGAAAGTTACCTGCAATTGGTAATGGTCTAATTTCACTATCAACTGTAATAATATCACCTGGTTCAATTTTTGTGTTTTGAAAGTTAATAGAACTTTCACTACCATCAACTTGGAAAGCACCCAAGCCAGCAAATGCACTTTGTTTCATAATCAATTGTGTTGCTTCATTGGCTACTCTAATATGTGGTAGTGCTTGACGACAAGGTGAGTTGCCCCACACGCTACCAAGTTCTTTACCAAATCTAAACACAATAAACATTTGTACTGGTGTTGGTCTTTCTTCTAACATCACCATGCCATCTTCTAGCATAACTCTGTACATCATTTCTTTTTCACCTGGCAAACGCAAACAACTTTCTAAAACTTTAATTTGTTGTTGCGGATTTTTTTCTAATATCCTGTTGTACTTGCTTGGTACTTTGCTACCATACTTTTCAACTAGGTATTGTGCTGACAATGTGTGTGATCTAAACACAGTATCAACTTCACCTTTGTGATTGTCTAAGAAATATAATTGGTGTGTTGGTATAGGAAGGAAATCTATACTTGTATCATCTTCAATCATTGTTAATGCGCCAGTGCCACAAATGATTGCGTCCATTAAACTTTCTGCGGCCGCGGTGTAGAAGTTGCTGTCTCTAATTGTTTTGAAAACAACTTTGTTAGCCATGTCTAACATTTGTCTTACATCACTTGCAACTTGTGGTTTGATTGAATCTCTTACATCTATGTGTGCCCATTGTTGGTTGTTTGGAATCAACAATGTTAAGATAGTAGACAAAAGATTTTGCACACCATCTGATGCTGTTGCATCAAACAATTTCTTTCTGTCTGTTTCGCCTTCTCTAGTACGCCATATGTCTCTAGACGGAAAAGTAAATTTGTAAATTTCACTCAACTCATCTTCATGCGTTTCTCTGGCGGCTTTGGCTTGCTGATAGATTTGTTTAATTGCGTTCATGTATTACCCGTAAATTTTTCCAAGCAAAGTTCTTTTAGTACTTGGACCCAATGCTTCATCTTTGATTCCCATGTAACTGCTTCCGCCTCTTCTTGTGATCAATGTACCTCTGCCTCTTTTTCTTTTAAGAGCTTTTGATAGATTGTTAGCGGCATCTGATTGTGCAGTTTCCTTATCAATGATGACTTGTTTTGCGTCTCTTTCCATTTGAATTTTGTCTTGGGCTCTTGCCATCTCTTCTGCTGATGGAACTTTTGGTTTCATAAAACTCATTACTGAACTCCCAATTTGTTAATTAATGTTTCTATTTTTCCTAATAAGCCTCTTCTGCTTCCAGTTGCTTGACTTTCAACACCAAGTGCTGTGCCTCTTTTACTTACTAGGCTTCCTCGTCCTCTAACCAATCTACCTCTTCTTGCTACACCTAAGTTTGTAGATCTAGATTCAACGCCGCCCGTTGTGTTGTACACTGGGGGTGGTGGAGGTGGTGGTGGTGGTGGAGGTGGTGGAGGTGGTGGACTTGGCGGGGGGCCAAAAGAACACATCGCTAATGGGCCAGTATAATCATATGAATCCTCTTCAATGATGTTACCGTCTATATCCCAAACTATTTTGTTATAAATTTTTACCATGGTTTTTAAATCCTTTATGCGTGTGCGTTAAGTTATATATATAATATATATCCAACGCTTATCTGACAGCGTCCTATCAGTTGTATTTATTTATCAATCTAATTGGCTTATTCTTGATATGCTTCCTGTTGATTGGATAACAGATTTGATTGCAGGCATTCTAGTTACATCAATGCTTGGTTCTGGTAGATGTGATATTGCTTCTGACACAGCATCTATGCAGTCATCATGTGTGTTTGAATTTGGAAATTCTTCTAGCTCTTCCATAAACGGAGAATTATTAATCACCCTTTTATGAATGAATAATCTGCTAATTTTAATCAATGGTTCCAATGTTTGTGCTATGAATGTTTTCTTGTTTGCAGTTCTATATTTGTTTACAAATTGAATCTTGCGTTTCATTTCTTTGCAAATTCTTTTGGCTTCATTTAACAAACTTGCAGAAAAGTTTTCCTCAATAAACACATGGCCAATGCCGTAGCGTGTACATGCATTTATGATTTGTTTTATTTGGTGTGTAAAATCTTTTGTTTCTTTATCAACGGCATTCAAAACAATAACATCATGTATGTAAACATTGCCTTGATCATCTCTCATCACTACAGCAAACACACTTCTATCTCTGTTGTGTAATCCAGTTGCAGGATCCCATGCACCAGCCATTCGTCTTATGTTGGGTGCATTAGTCTTTTGTGATAATTTAACCACAGGCAAATATCCGCCAAATGGTTGTGCTAGATGTTGCACAAAAATGTCATCTTCATATGTGTGTATTCTATCTAAATCCATTAATGGTTGATATGTGCTAGTAGGTATGAGCAAATACTGTGAAGCAAAGTCACCATCAGTAGTTGATTGTTTTTCTCTTTCTAACCATTCCCAATTGAACTGTCCGTCAGGATGATTAGGCCAAGCAAGTTCTTGTGTGTCAGCATTGTACACTGGAATTTTTTCAATTGTGTATCCAATGTTTACTAGATGATCATACAAACTTTTTTGTGTGTGCGGCGTACCAAGACACAAAATGTTAGGAGCCATTTTTGAAAATTCTGATACACGCTCTTTAATTCTTTCTCGTGCTTCTTGTGTTATACTGTTGTCAGAAACTTCCAAGTCATCACCAATAATTAAATCAGCATGCATCCCCGTATATGATGCGCCTAGACTTGTTACAGCAACACTTGGATTCAAACTAATTACATCTCTGTTGACTGTAAAGTTTTGCACTTGCCATTGTGTTAAATCTTTTTTCAAATGCTGTGTTAATGGATTGCTTTCAATTGTTGATCTAATCATCAATGAGTTACGCAGTGCAACATTTCTTTTTGCAGAAATAATTATGCAACTAAAATTTGGATCCAAATACAAACGCCACACCACATACAAACAAATCAAATGTGATTTACCTGCGTGTCTAAAAACTTGTAATATGCGTCTTGGATCACCTTGTGTTTGTTCTAACCAATCACACATCTTAAGATGCAAGTCAGGTGTAGAGCGTCCGTCTAGTATGTTTTGGCAATCCACAAATTGGCGAAATGGTATGTAGTCAGCCATTGACTAGTCCTCTTGTTTTTTTAACTCTATTATTTCTGCTTGTTCTTGTTGATGTTTTAATTGTTCTTCAATTCTTGTTTTTGCTTTGGCTAATAATTCATCTGCTTGTTTTTTTTCTGTCATATGATTTGTACCTTGCGGGTGTACCGCACCACTGGCATGTTGTGCTAATGATTTTAACAATGCTAAATGTGCCTTTCTTGCATTTACTGTAAAAGTTGTTTTTTTTATGTAGTGCGGGTCGTCTAGACTTGGCCACGCCGCATCAGAAAATAATTCATGTGCATGAACTATTTCGCTTTCAAAATATTTTTCTGCTAGGTCTTTTAATACTTTTGTAAATTCTTCATCTACTCTATTTTTATCTGTCATTTCTTTTCCTTTTGCATTGATACGAGGTAGGAGTAACTCCTACCTCTATATCTAGGAGCAATAATTTATGCCTACTTACTGCATAAGTATTTATACAAAATATTAATGGAGTATTAATTATGGGATTATTTAAAGAATATATTAGGTGTTATCCAATGTTAACACCTGAATACTGTACAGCAATTATTAATGAATATGACGCAAAATGCACACAACCTGCTACAAGTGCCACACAACTTGGCAATGTTGTAATAAAAGAACACCGTTATTGTGATGTTTTAGGCATTGATAATAAAGACTTAAATGCAATGCTTATGGAAACAATTGATTTGTACAAGCGTACATATCCATTGTGCAATGTAACAAAAGTAATAGATTCACAATTTTTACGCTACGGACCTGGTGGCAAGTTTAACGCACATGTAGATAGTTACACACAAACCTTACGCACATTGTCTGTAAGTGTAATATTAAATGACAACTACAATGGTGGTGAGTTTGCTTTTTTTGACAGCACAGGTAAAAAAGAATTGCACACAATCAAACCAGTGCAAGGTGATATTATTGTGTTTCCTTCAAACTTTATGTACCCACATGCAGTACATCCTGTGAAGTTTGGAACTAGGTATGCAATTGTAAGTTGGATGAATTAATTTTCTGAATCGTATTCAATGTCTTCTGTTAATGGATTGTCATATGCATCCCAACCTTGATGTCCTTCATATATAACTGCCCTGCCATTTGAACTTATTGGATCTGGATTTGAAACTGTATCAACATCATCAAAGTCATTTTTTTTGCCAAGTTCAATAGCAATTTTTTCTGCTTCTTCTATGCTGTTTGCTTCTATATGTTTGTATGCACCCCATTCAACTTCAACAAAATGAGTATACTTGATTGTGTATTTAGGCATGCTTTTTTATACTTGATATACATTGTGTTGTAAATTATATTCATGGCGCTTGTAAGGTGCTTAAAATTGGATTAAAGCACCATTTATATGCCGCTTTAGCTCATTTGGTAGAGCAACTGATTTGTAATCAGTAGGTGCCCAGTTCGAATCCGGGAAGCGGCACCATACACATTCTTTACACATATTAATTTTTAATCAATAAAACCCAATAGAACTGTTGTTAATTTGCTAAACAGGTACATTTGTAACAAAGGCTTTCACACAAAAAACACAACAAATACAACAAAAAACAAGCAAACTAGCCATTTATTAGATCTTTATTCTTGCAATGTTTTGCTATAGACTTTACACATATTTTACACATGCAAAAACACACAATCAGAGATGGCGCCATTACTTTGCATTTGAGAGAAAACAGCGATAAATGGCAAGTGTATATCAATCTAAAAGGTGAACGCCCTATTAGACAAAGCACAGGTACTAGCAACTTGGATGAAGCAAAACAATTTGCATCCAACTTGTATGATGAAAGTCGCTACAAACAAAAACAAGGCATAGCAATTCGCACATATGGATTTACAGCAATAGCAAATATGTACATCAAAGATTTGGCTAGCAACAAAGACAACAGCATATCAGCATATCGCAAACACAGGACCAACACTGGACATATTGAAAGATATTTGAAGCCATTTTTTAAAGACAAAGCAATCAACGAATTTCAAATTAAACACATCACAGATTACAAGCGTTGGCGTAAAACAAACTATTTAAAAACTGTGCCCAGTGACAACACTATTAGGCTAGAACTAAATGCACTATCACAAGTGTTTAAGACAGCAGTCAACAATGGCATGTGCTTACAAGCAGAAGTGCCTAGTATATCTGCACCAACTACAAAAAATCGCAGGCCAGACTTTCAGAAACAAGAATTACCTATACTGAAAAACAAACTGCAAGAATATATTGATTGTGCACCAGACAACAGGATACGCGACAGGCGTATTGACTTGCGTGACTATGTGTTACTGCAATTGCATATTGGATGTAGGAATGAAGAACTGCTTAACCTAGGCACCAAGCATTTAGAAAAATTTAAGGTCACAGGGCAACAATGTTACATTGCAACACTGGATGGTAAGACCAAACAGCGTAAAGTGTTTGTGGATGCATATGCGACAAATTTGATCAACAAGCGTGTAAAAAGACACAACTCCAAGTTGCACGATAGATTGTGGCAGGTTGTGGATTTTAGCAACATATTTGGCAATTGGATTCGTTGGAGCGGCTTAGAATACAACAGCAACAATGAAAAGCGTACCATGTACAGTTTGCGTCACACCTATGCCACACAAAAAATTATTTCAACCAAAGGTGACTGGGGTGCTGTTGCACTGCAAATGGGCACATCAATTGAGATGTTGCAACGACACTATTCACATGTGCTAATAGAAAATCAAGCACATGTGCTAGACAACAAACCTGCATTAGATACTACATTCAACAAATTGTTTAATATTGATTAGACTTGTCTTATATCAAAATCTTGTGTGTTGAATTGTTGATTTAATCTTTTAGCAAGATTAACAGCACTGCCTTTTTGTGCAAATGAAGTTCTTCTATATTTTGATTCATTTGTATATTGACTACCGCGTTTAATTATTATTGGGTGCATTTGATAAGTTACAATCCACATTGTATCTGGTTTTAAAATATCAATTGTGTATCCAAAATCATCTATACGGGTTGTTACAACTGGTAAAAATTTTTTAGCCATTTTTATTCTCTGTTGTAAATATGTTTGTTATCACCACCGTATATATATTGTCCTACATGACCTAAATGAATTCTTGGATCCAACCATATTTTTATTTTATGCTTTTGACACAATCTAGAAAAATAATAATCTTCTGACAAAAAGCGTTTAGTTTTTTTTATGTGTTTTAATTCACCTTGACCTTCAACACCAGTGTTAAACAATGCATATAAATAATCTGTATATGATCCAGTTTGCCCTTGTATATCATTTTCATATTTTAGGTGTTGATATTTTGCTACCAATTTTTCTATTGCCTTTCTTGATATAAGCATAAATCCAGTAGCACCATCATGTACTTCAATTAATCCTTGTTTGTGCATTTGTATTTTTTTTTGCATAGGATTAATTGCAAAGTTTTGATTTTGATGTGTTAATGTTTTGTAATCATCATGTCCATTTTTTACAGCATCAATAATACTTTTCCAATTAATTCCTTTTTTAGAATATGCTCCACAAATAATATCAATGTCTGGATTGTTTAATTGATCCCACAACATTTTAATTACATAATCTCCTCTAAATTGTATGTCAGCATCAACAAACAATAAATGAGTTGCGTCTTTATTTGCAAGAAACATAGCTACACATATATTTCTTGCTCTGGTTATTAAACTGTCATTTGTTACAACAGAACGATGCAATGGAATGTTTGCTTTGCTTAAAACATTTATTAAATCTAAAATACTAGTTTGGTATGTATCATGTGACATTGCTCCAAACATTGGGGTTGCTAATTGCACTTGGAATTTTGCTTCTTTTATTTTTTCTAAATCTATTTGTACAGGTGTGTCTAATAATTTTTTAAGTTCATTTTTCATTTGAGTTCTCCTGCAAATATTTATCACGCTAAATAGTAGTACTTAATGAAAGGTAAAATATTATGGCTAAAATTACATATTACACATCTGCAAAACAATTAGACGACTCGTGCAAGGCAGGGTTCGCTGGCAGAATGACTACATTTGAAACTTGCGGAATAGACAAAACACAAACAGAAAACAAACAACCAATTGATGCTAACACAATTGATTTACCAACAACAGACATTCAACTAGCAGAAATGGTTGCTGTTCAATCAGCATTAGAACATGCAATTAGTTTGGGTGCATCATCAGGCACAAGATTGAGTGTATGGTGCGAAAATGAAAATTGTGTAAGTGCAATACACAATGACATGGCAGAAAGAGAAGACAACTTTGATGCTGTTACTAATGAAGTTGTGCAAACAATTCGCATGCATTTAAAAAGATTAGGACGCAAAAAAGGATGGCCTATTGTGCAAATACGCACAAACACCAATTCAATATGTAAAGAAATAACACAAGCAGTTGGGTTTGAAGAAACTAAAAACAGTGAGGCATTGGTTGCACCTGCATATGATGAGCCTTTAGAAATTGTTGCTAAACTGCGTGAAGCTAATAAGAAGAAGTCTTAATAATATATTAATGGGGTTGCATATATCTAGCTGGGTAAACATATCCAGGTATTTTGTTATATGTTTGCCAACCAGTGGAACGATCTCCATTACAAATATCAATTATATAACCATTTGATTGTGTGCCAATGACAATAGGTCTTGGTGCATAATCATTTAATATTTTTACACTATCACTCCAATGCTCAATAGAATAAGCATCAATGTTATAAGTTGCTAATTCATCAATGCATTGATTAATTGTAACACCATTTACGCCATGGTATTCAGGTTCTTTTATAACTGCTACCCAACGATTATCTATTGTCATATTACGCAAAAGTTCTAGTTGATTAAACATCTCGCGCCATTTTGTAATTGCAAAAACAACCATTCCGTGTTTGTGAAAATTTGCTATTTTAAAATTGCTGATTGCATTTGTAGGAGAAAAATGTGGATATACTTTTTTACCTTCTTTGGTAAAAACTTTAAAACGCATTGCAGGATGAAACATTTTGTATTCTTGTACACTTGCTCTAAATCGTCCTGATGCATGATCAATGGGTGCTAAACGCCATCCATTAATGGTGTATAAATTTGATATCATGCAACCATAGTTTGCACTAATAAAAATATCAGCGTAACTAGGTTTGCTACCAATGTTGCAAATCCCCACCATAGTGTTTTTTCAACTCTTCCAAGTCTTAAATCCACATGATGTAAATGATTATCTCTTAATGTTGTGACATCGTTTGCTATTATTTTTATGTCTGCTTTTAGTTCTGAAAGTTGTTCAAAATTTTCTTGTATTGATGCTTTATTTGGCATTGAATAGTCCTTTTATCCAGCATTTTAAACACCAATGCTGACATGTTATTATATTGTTTTTAGTTCTTACAGTCATTAAGCCGTCCTATAAACCATTTGTCCCATAATGCTCCAACCTGTTGCATTACCAGTTACATTTAATTCTGTTGTTTCTAATTGTGCTTGTCCATTTGCATTTGAATTTGCTTCAAATCCTAATGTTAAAAGAATAAAAGTTGCGTTGGGTATAATTGTGCCATACACACCGTAGTCATCAATTGTGGATCCACCACCGCCAATACCTGTTGTTCTTAATGCAACTGAACTGTAAAAACCAGTGTTACCACCAATGGTGCCTACAGGTGTAAATGGCAATCCATATAAATTCAAACTACCACTGTACAATGCTGTTGTTCCCACAGCCGCCCATTGTATGAATACTGTGTTTCCAATTTTTGTATATGTACCTCTTGTGTTTGATGATGAGTGGTTAACTGTGTTTGCAGTACCACCAACTCTTAATTCTGGTGTCCAAACACCTTCTGCAAAACTTGGACTTGATATATTAATAGTTTTTGTAGCACCTGTGCCTGATGCTGTTACATTTGCACCTGTAAAGTTTAATGTTTGTGCACCTGTTGAAAGTGTAGATCCTTCGTCTTGTATAGTTATAGATGCGGCTCCACCTCCACTTGGTAATTTAATAAAGCACTACCATCAATTGCAGGTAACGCCCCTGATAAATTTGAACTATTTAAATTTGTAATGTTGTTACCATCACCACGCAATGTTGTTGCATTTACTGTACCATTTACATCTAGATCATAGTTTGGTGTATTTGTTTTAACACCAACTTTTTCTGTTGATGCATCTACAAACAATACATTGTCATTAGTGTCACCATCAACTCTAAAATCAACATCATCATTGTCTGGATTGACGATAACCTGTTCGCCCTGCATTTCTAAAACTTTTATTTCACCATCTCTGCCAACATTGTCTGGTGTCGCATACCATTCAAGTTTTGTGCCCATCGCTCCGTTGCTGTGGTTTTGTGTTGCTCTCGCAAAAAACTTACCTGGCGTCCCAAAGTAGCCACCATTATCTTCATTGTATGGTGAAAAGTAAAATCCACCTACGATATCATTTAGAGCACAATAGGCATTACTGCCATCCGCACCACTTCTCGCAAACCATACATTAGGAAACTTGTTGCTGTCTGATTGTGCTTTCAATACCAATGCGGGGAAACCGTCGTGTGTGGCTTCAATCTGTATACCCGTGTTGAATAATAAATCTGTTGTTGGTGTTGTTCCTCCACCAATGCTTACGCCACCTTGTATATGCACGGGAGCATAACCTACTCCCCAGCCGCCTTGTGCAATATCATAGTTACCGCCAATGTCTGGTGCTGTGTGTTGTAAAAATTTAATGCTGTCATTACTTTCCCAATAACCCCATCCGTGTGGTCCTGTTGATACCCCTGCTTTGAATTCTAAATTGCCTTCTGTGTCTACGGTGAAAGCACCTGTACCATCTGGTTTGATATCTATCGCACCATTTGATGTTGAAACAATGTCATTGCCATTAACATCTAAATCTCCACCAAGTTGTGGTGTTGTGTCTTCCACAATATTATTCATACCTATTGATGTTCCATCAACCCAACTTAAATTACTATTGCCATCTGTTTGCAAAAGTTGATTTGCTGTACCATCTGCTTGTGGCCAATATAATCCATCAAGTTGTATTTTGCCATTACCATCAGGTGTTATTACTATATTGCCACTTGATGCTGAAACTATGCTGTATCCATTTACATCTAATGCTCCACCAAGTTGTGGAGTTGTATCATCAACTACATCTACTAATCCAGGTGTTCCACTTGCTGTTAAAGTACTCCAACTTAGATTACCGCTTCCGTCAGTTGTTAATACTTGATTTGATGTACCATCTGATGATGGCCAAATTTGTTGATTTAATTCTAAATCACCACCAGTACCTGCATATATTTTTAAATCTACATTTGGATCTGATCTCAATCCTGCATCTGTATCACTTTTTATAACTAAAAATTTGTTAACATCAATGTCATCAAATGGTGTTGGATTTGTACCTGCATTGTACTCTGCATGTGCTGTTTGTAATGTAGGATTACCTAAAACTGTTAAGTAATTAAAAGCCGCACCGCCATTTGTACCAGTTGTGCCATTTAAATTATAAGTTCGTCCCCAAACAGTTCCATATGGTGCATTTGTATTATTGTTTATTTCACTAAAATCTAATTGTTCATTGCGCCATTGCCATGTGCCATTACCATCACTATCAAATTGTTTTAGTACTTTGTTAGAACTATTTGCACCAGTGTCTTGTGTAACATCACTAATGTCTGTTAGTGATTTTGCGTCCCATCTTGTGTTAAAACCTGATACGGTGTTGTATAAATTTGTAGTACCTTCTGGCAAATCATCAGATGTTAATTGACTAAGTCTGTTACTCACTCTTGCGTCTGTGTAGTATAAATTTGTGCCTTCTGAAATATTTGTTGTAGTACCTGCAATGTTTTTCCATGTGCTAGGTGATGTTGTGTTGTCAAAAATAAGAATGTCATTGTTTTGAATATTTGTAACAGTTACATTGTTTAACAAATCAATGTCTGCAACATTTATTCTCGCATCTGCTCTTGCGTCTGTGTAGTATAAATTTGTGCCTTCTGTTAAGTCATCTGTTGACTTTGCTGAAAGTCTTGTGTCAAAATCTGCATTGTGCAAAGTTGTTGTATAATATTGATTTGTTGATCCATTTGCCAAATCATCTGCAGTTTTTCCACTAAATGCACTATCAAATCTACCTTGTGTATAGTATAAATTATTGCCTTCTGCTAAATCATCTGTGTTTTTAGTTGCTAATCTTGTGTCAAAATCTGCGTTTGAAAAATTGCTGTCATCAGCAATTATAAATTTATTTGTTGTTGAATCATATTTTAAAATTTTACCATTTGCTACACCACTTGTGTTTACATCAGATAATGCATTAATGCTGGTTGCATTTATTCTTGTGTCAAATGTACTATTAAAATCTGCTGTTGCTAATTTTGTTGCGATCGAGTTTGTTATTGTAGTTGAGAAATTTGCATCATCACCTAGAGCCGCCGCTAGTTCATTTAATGTGTCTAGTGTGCCTGGTGCTGAATCAACTATAGATGCTGTGATGTTTGTTGCTGTGTCGTAACCATTGCTAGTTAAATAATTAGCTACTCTTGTGTTTGTGTAGTATAAATTTGTAGAACCTTCTGCTAGATCATCAGTTGTTGAACTTGCTAATCCTTGCGTTGAAATTACTCCAGTTGTGCTGTTGTAAGATAAATCACCACTAACACTAATAGCCGCTCTTGTTCTTGCATCTGTGTAATATAAATTAGTACCTTCTGTAACATCATCAGTGTCAATGCCTGTTATTGTACCATTAACATTTAAATCATGAATGTTTGCTTGCCATCTTAAACTTGAAGTACCTAATTGTTTTGTGTCTGTTGTAAGTGGTATTAAATTACCATCAACTGCTGTGTCTTTTAATTGTATGTAATCAACACCAGTTCCAAATGCACCATCTGTTATCCAACTTATGCCACTGTTGCCATTTGGTGTTAATAGGCTTACGCCATTCGTTACTGTTAAATTTTGTGTACCAACCCAACCTTCATCATCTGCTATTTCAAAGTTTGATGTTGTTGAATTGTATTTTAATATTTTGTTGTTTGCTACACCAGTTGTGTCTACATCTGTAATTTCATTTATTGATGTTACTAAATCTTGTGTAGTTAAATTACCACTGTTATCAAATTTAAAAGTTTTGTTTGCTCTAGTTGCAACATCTGGAATAGCTAGTGAAACAATAACATTACCATTTGCATCAAAACTACTAGCATCTGTTGGTGTAATATGAATAGTATGATCTCTAAATTTTTTATTGTCTCTTGATGCAACATTGATGTTGTCAAATTCTTTGTTTAGTTGTGAGGCTGTTATAGTACCACCAACTGCAAAATCAGTTGTTCTAAATGGTTGTCTATTTGATATAATTGTTAATGTACCACTTGCAGGTGCTGTTCTAAATGTTACCGTACCTGTTGACGCTGTGTCTTCAGTTGTGTCATTTATTTCATACGCTGTGCCGCCACCCGTAAAAGAAACAGTTGGGGAAGTTGTATATCCTGTGCCGCCATTAGTGACTGTAATGCCAGTTATAATGCCATTACTTACTGTCGCTGTTGCTGTTGCACTAGCACCACCGCCCCCTGACAAGACAACCGTTGGTGCTACTGTGTAATTGGTACCACCGTTTCCTACAGTAATACTTGTTACTGCGCCTGCGGCTATAGAAGCAACTGCTTCTGCTTTTGTACCTAATGTTTGTAGCGTGGTGTCTTGATAAACTTGTATGTCCGTTGTATTCATTATCTCAAAACTGAACGGGAAATCAGTTGTTGAGTTATTTGCTGTATAACTAATTCTAGGTTGTGTGTTTGATACTGCCATCGTTTGTCCTTGTTCCTATGTATTTAGTCCAATAAGTTCCACTCGTAATTGTTGCCAATTCTGTTTTGGCCTTCTTTCATTCTGTATTTCATTTTGCGATTGTAAGCACGAGGATCCAATGCTTCTTCAACTGCATCAAGCAACATGTATCTAAACATTGTAATAATTGGACCAGTTGGTGCCGCAATTTTTACAGCATCTTCTATTAAATTATTTGCATATGCTGGTGGGTCTTTAATTAGTTTACTCATACCACCTGCCCACGGTGCATCAAATATCAACAAGTTTGCCCATGCAGAAAATACAGGACCTAGTATTTGTCTAAATGCATCATCTCTAAAATCTCTTGATGTAAATAGTTCTTCTGCAAATCCTGCCTTTGTAAAATTTTGTATCATCATTTCGACAATTGGAATAACTGCCAACGAACCAAATGTACCCATTCTAGTAACTGCACCAGTTACAACATCAGCAAGTCCTTCTTTGGTTGTTATGTCGTATGGGTTACGCCCGTTTAAAAGTTCTCTCATTTGTATGTACATCATTGCAGGTATCATTGTAAAAACTGTAATGGCCGCCGCTTGTCCCATAACGCCCATCATGCCACCATCTTGCATTGCTCTACCAAATACTCTTCTACCAACACCAAATGAAAATGTTTTAAACACCATCAATGTTCTAATAACTGCGGCTGTAGTGCCATCATCTGTTTGGTACCAACTTGTACGCATACGCTCCATGTCACCACCTCTAATTCTAGCCATGCCATCAACTTGTGTTCCAAAATATTTGTGCCATGCGTCATAAGTTGAAAACTGTCTTGTTCTAGATGTTTTTACACCTGCTTCTGCAAGTTCCATTTCTTTTTCACGCAACAACATTATGTCAAATTTACCTTCAGTTGCTAATTCACCGTTGCGCCACATTTGCAAAGTTTGATTGTATGTTTGTTCTGTAAGTCCAGCTCTTTCTAGTTCTCTAACAAATCCTGCTTGTTCTGTTTTTAAAGTTTTCCATTTTTTACCACTGTTGAGTGCGTTAGTAACCATGCCTCTAAACAATGCTAAACCGCCTGCCGCTTGTCCATCTGATAACCAATGCTGTCCCATAAAACGCATAAAGTTATTTGAAAATGCTTGTGTCATTGCTTGTGCAGATGTTTGTGTTAATCCTTCTTTTGCAGTTCCATAAAAACGCATGATACTTGCACCCATAATACTTTCTAGTGCATAGCCCCAATCTTTTGCTACTTGTCTTTTTTGTTTGTCTTGCAAATAAGGAAATGTTGCTTTTAGTGCCTCAACAATGCCAACATCTGTTTTTGTCATGTATCTGCTTAATGCAAAAAATGGTTCAACTAATGCTTGATCCATTGTTACATAACCCAAGTGCAACAAGTTTACATTACGCATGATACTAAAAGTTCTTGCAAGTTGGCTTTTGTTTATTTTGCTGTAATCATATCTAGCAAGTAAATGTGATTTAAACATATTGTGACCTTCGCCATTAACAAATCCTTTTAGTTCTGCATTTGAATTCATTAACCCAGATAGTTCATTAAAAAATTTTGTAGGACTAGCACCAACTAATTTAGTTAACGCACCTTGTTCTGCCATTCGTTCCATTTGATGATATACAGAATTAATTGCATCCTCTGTTGAATATTTTTTACGCAAATTAAATTCTGCTTCACCACTGTTGAAAATCATGTACCTAACATTTTTGTTAAGTGTTTCTGTCATTTGTATTGATGTATCTTTGTAATCAATTACATCTTGATAAACTTGTGTTGCTAGTTCTTTTTTCTTTGCAGATATGTCTTTAAATGTTTCACCTGGAAACATTTTTTCAATCATTATGTCGTCAATTGCTTCTGCTAATTCATTTATAAATTCATCTCGTTTGCCTTCAATTTTTTGTGGATTAAATATAGGTCTTGATGCATAGTTGTATTGATTTTCATCTCCACCATTTCTATTATTTTCTTTAACAAAATCCATAAACTGTTTGTGCATTCTTTTGTGCAATTCCCAGTGTATGCCATTACCACCTGTGCTGTTGGCCATTTCACCATTTTTTGCTAGTGCTTGTTTGTCTTCAAAAAATTTAACAAGTGTATCTTTGTTGGCGTCTTTTACTTTGAATTGGTGATACCATTTTGGATCTATTGCTTCCATGTGTTTGTTAACACCAGTCCAAAAATATGCACCCATGTTTGCTGTTACTAGGTCTTCTAATCCACCGCCTTTTTGAAAATTGTTGTTGGCTAACAAGCCCATCATAACTTGAAAAAATAAATCTTCTTTGTTGCCTTTGTGTGCATTTGCAATTGCATTTGTTATGCCAGGAATAGGTATGCTAAAACTTTCTTTGGCTTTAGTAAATTCATCACTCATAAACCAATTCATAGTTTCTTGTATTCTAGTATGAATTTGTGCCGCTCTTACTGTGCTACTAAATGTTCTAGCAAACTGTTCTTTGTTTGTTTTAAAAACTTCTTTGGTTGCGTAATCAAGTACATATTCATATGCAGTCATGCCGTCATCATCTAAATCACGCCATACATTTTTAGCAGGCGTTGTTTTTAATTTTTGTACAACAACATCTCTTTTTTCACTTGTTAAATTTAATGCGTCCATAAACACATCAATTTGTGTTTCTAGGTGTGCATCAAAAACATTTATGTTTTCTTGTCCTAATGCATTTAGCGTACCTGCTGTAAAAGTGTTTCTACAATTCAATGCCATGTTATGCTTTTCCTAATTTTGTTTGAAGCACACATCTAATGTATTCAAGTGCTTCTGTGTCATCTGCAGTCTTTAATTTATTTAACGCATTGTTGGTGTTTGCATTTGCAACAACATCATCTCTAATGTTTGTTATATCTTCTCTGTCGTGTTTTACCCAATCACCATTGTCATTACGCTCTGAAGTTCTGTACAAGCGACGCTGTATGCCATTGCCTTTCATATAGTAGTGTACTTCTTCGTCTTTTCTTCTGCCAAGTGTAAGTCCTTCGTCTATTAATTTTTGTGTGTCTTTGATAGATACAAATATTGCTTCACTGTCTTTGTTTGAAATGTTTAAACTTTTGGCCATGTCTTCATGTGTTTCTAAAGTTACATTGTT
>Ga0070754_10001050_pt1 | contig 22904 bp, 23 predicted proteins | sample VirMetDEL_Sep_01_FD_75181 | JGI IMG/M metagenome (GOLD analysis project Ga0070754, IMG submission 75181) | Aqueous microbial communities from the Delaware River and Bay under freshwater to marine salinity gradient to study organic matter... | ecosystem: Environmental > Aquatic > Marine >... | reverse complement strand
TCCCACGTGTGGGGCTCTTTATAACAGACAAGCATCCCGCAAGGGGATAAGCATGTGATAATAAGTCTTCATCAAGATTTTATTAAGAAGGCCCTGATAGCTAACGCTGTCAGGGCTTTTTTTTGCCTCAAGGAAAGCTCTTCTGACGGCCTGAAGGCCGACCTGGAGTTTGGCTCAGGTTTGGTAGGTCGTGGCTTTAGTCCGGTAAGGCGTGATGTTGTCTTGGCTTGTGTCCGTTTCGCACATTCAACGCCTAATGTTGAGATCAGCAACCTCTGCTATCTCTTGAAAAATCGGTAGTTGTTTTCATCTAATCTTGCATGAAGATACTGTAAGTTGTGGTGACATATAGAATATAATGGTGTTATTCGTAGAGTCGATTGTTCTTTATTTAGGTGTTTTTTTAGATGTCGTTGTAAGAAGCTAGATATCAAGCAATATTTATTGTTCATTTTTTATGATGATAAAGCTATAAAATACAATGACATAGATGTTTTTCGGAAAAATAATTGCTTTTAAAGTGCGGTTTTATTAAAAATTGTTCAAAACTTGATTGACCCAGCGACTCAAAGCGGACTACAATCAGTTTCGTTTAAAAGAGTTGGCAATATTTATGTCCAGAGTTGCGAATATTACGTCATGTATGTTCGGTCCTGTTAAGTCATAAGTAATACCGAGTTTTTTTAGCACTATAACGTAAGCGATCTACGCTTGCGTATAAATTAACTTAACCTACAGGATAAACAGACATGTCTGACGTAGTAACTGGTACAGTAAAATTTTTCAACGAAACTAAAGGTTTCGGTTTCATCACTCAGGATTCTGGTCCTGATGTTTTTGTTCATTTCTCTGCAATCAACACTTCTGGTTTCAAAACTTTGGCTGAAGGCCAAAAAGTTGAATTCCAAGTAGCTCAAGGCAAAAAAGGCCCAGAAGCTCAAAACGTTACACCTTTATAAGGTAACGTTGCTGAGGATATACTCAGCAGTGCGAATGCTAAAAAGCGACTTTTAAGTCGCTTTTTTTGTTTTTGTAGGTTGGGTTCTCAAATGTGACATTGATTTGAACGATTAATTTTATAAACGTGAGGTGACGTTTTATGGCTGTTAAGTCATTGCAAGAGCAGTTATTGGGTGTTGGGCTCGTTGATAAAAAGAAAGTGAAAAAGCTAAAAGCTGAGACGCTTCAGCAAAAGCAAAAAATTAAAAAAGGGAAGATGGTTGCCACAGACGATAATGAGCGGCAGGAAGCTTTAAAACAGCAAAGGTTGGAAAAGGCGGAGAAAGATCGGGCGTTAAATTTAGAGCGTCAAAAGCTTGCCGATCATAAAGCTGTTCAGGGACAGATTAGGCAAATGATACAACAGAATCGTGTTCGTAAAGAAGATGGCGATATTGCTTACCATTTCACAGACAGTAAAAAAGTAAAGCAGATATATATTAGCCAAACTATGCATGACGATTTAAGTAGAGGCCGTTTGGCTATTGTTAAGCTAGATCAACAGTACGAAATTGTGCCTGAGCCTGTGGCTGTCAAGATTAATGAGCGTGATGCTTCTTACGTACTTGTTTGTAATAATCGTGTTGAAAGTGTTGATGACGATCCCTATGCCGATTTCAAAATACCCGATGATTTGATGTGGTAAAAGCATTTTTCTTCTTCTAAGAGGGTTTTTTTGCCCTCTTTGTCTTTAATTTTTCGCTTCTTATTCTTCTTAATTTTCTCTTAAGATAAGTTTTCCCTCCTTTATTGACGAAAAATTTTCGAATCAATGTATCAGTGTGTTTTTTTAAGTGCACATTTCATCGACGACATCTTTATAAGATATTGTTATTTATTGGTTTTTTATTTTTTTTATGTGAAATGATGATAGTAAATCCTTTTTATATGTAATATTTCACAAAAAAAGTACGTATAGCGGATACTTGATGCAATTAGCTTGCATAAGGTTGTCTATTTCTGTGGAAAGTTTAGATTGTTTTACTGTTGCTTGCACATATCAAGCGCCTACAAGAAAAAGCGTACAAACATTTAAAAGGGAAACGAGAATGAAAAAATCGATTATTGCTATTGCTGTATCAAGTGCAGCTCTTGCGTCTGTCTCTGCTTATGCTGCTGAAGGCTCTACAGTAGATGTTTACGGTAACATTCAGTACGCATACGCTGATAAAGATGCCGGTGGTAACTTTGAAGATAAAGGTTCTACTATTGGTTTGAAAGGCGAGACTAAAATCAATGATGATTTGACGGCTTTCTTCAAATACGAATTAGAATTTGATGCGGATCAAAAATCTGGTGCTGAAGACAACGGCAAAGCAGACTTGGACCAAGCTTTTGTTGGTTTGCAAGGCGGTTTTGGTAAAGTGCAAATTGGTTCTTTTGATACCAATTATAACAATGCCATTCAAGATGCAGTTGACCAGTTTGAGTACTTAGGCTTTACAAATGCAGCAAAAACGTCTGAAGGCGATACCATTGCTTATTTCTCACCTTCAGTAAATGGCTTTGAAGTGCAAGCGGCTGTACAAGTGAAAGGTGAAGCTAGCGAAACCAACACTAATACTAACGCGAATGGTGACAAATCATCTTCTATGATGGTTGTTAAGTATTCTACTGGTATCGTGTCTGTTGCTTTGGGTTACGATTCTCGTGCCAACACTGCTGATGCGGAAGCGACCACTGGTCTAGCTATTACAGTGACTCCTTTGGAAAACTTGTCTGTAACGGCTAAATACGAGACAACAGATGGTGATACAGCCGTCAATAGTGACGGTGATTCAATCGGTAACGATACTCTTGGTCTAGCTGCTCGTTACGGTTATGGTGCAGGTGATGTGTACGCTTCTTACCAAAATGTCGACCCAGCTCTTGCTGGTACAAATGATTTTAACGAGTACGCAGCAGGCGTAACTTACAACCTAGCATCAAATATCTACGTATTTGGTGAAGTTGGTAAGTTCGAAAACGCTACTAACAGCGATACTGACACTCAAACAGCGGTTGGTGTTTACTACGGTTTCTAAGATCTTCTTATAGACGATTTTATTTACTCTAAGGCTCCTACTGCTCAATAAGGCGGGAGCCTTACGTTAAGTACGATCATTCAAGGTTCCATATATCTCTCTTGTAGGCGGATTGTTGGAACATTTTTTAGCATCAGATGGCAACATCTGGTGCTTTTTTTTGCCTTGTGTTTATGCCGTAATGCATAAATGAATAACTTGATTGTTATTTGACCAAACCCTTACACTTATGTTTCATTTATTTCGTGGCGATTTACCATGCTTAATATGAACTTTGCTCAAACAGTGTTGATTGAAACAGATAGGGTTAATTGGGTGGCCAGTCCTATGTCTGGTGTTCATAGAAAGCCATTGGCTAGAGAAGAGGCAGAACGCGGACATGCTACCAGCATAGTTCGCTATGATCCAGGTTCGGTGTTTCGGCCTCATCCACATCCTTTAGGAGAAGAGATTCTTGTGTTACAAGGCGTTTTTTCCGATGAAAAAGGCGATTTTAAAGCGGGCAGTTATTTTAGGAACCCGCCTGGTAGTAGTCATGCGCCACACAGTGTCGATGGTTGTCTTTTGCTGGTGAAATTGCATCAGTTCCAAGTTTCTGATCTTAATCAAGTGTACATAAATACACCTGATATTTGGTTTTCTAAGGTTTCCGAAATATTGCCTCTTTATCAGTTTGGTGATGAGCGAGTGTGGCTTGTTCGTATTCAAAATGGTGAGGATATATTGGGTGAATTAGACTTATCTGACTCGGTTGAGTTATTTATGATATCGGGTCAGGCCTATTACGATGATGTGCTTATTTCTTCGGAAAGTTGGTTGCGAGAGCCTAAGTTTTCATTGAGTCATTGGCGTGTTGAGTCTGATTGTTTTATTTGGCTCAAATCAGGGCATTTTTAGACTGTATCAAACTGTATATTGAGGTTTCTGTGAAGCATATTGTACCAGAGCAAAAGCGAGTATTTTTACCTATAGTGGGGCATGAGGCGTTGTTTCCTGTGGGGCGTGTTTATTGTGTTGGTCGTAATTATGCGGAGCATGCCAAAGATATGGGAGATGATCCTGAAAGAGATCCACCGTTCTTTTTTATGAAAGACGCTTCTTGTGTCGTGCCGACCGCTTTTTCTGGTGTTACGCCGATTGCTTATCCCATGGCCAGTTCTCGGTTTGAGTATGAGGTTGAGCTCGTTGTCGCTATTGGAAAAGGCGGACGCCATTTAACCATGCCACAGGCCAGTGAGGCGATTTTAGGGTATGCCGTTGGATTGGATATGACGCGACGGGATTTGCAAGCTCAGGCAAAGCTGAAAGGGCGCCCATGGGAAGTGGGGAAGTCTTTTGATGAGTCTGCCCCAATAAGTCCTATCGTTTTAAAAAGCGATTTGCTTTCTACTGATATCTCAAAGGCAGAAATTGGCCTGAAGGTAAACGGTGATATTAAGCAAATTAGCCACATTACTCATTTAACTTGGTCGATTGAAGAAGTGATTTGCAAATTATCAGAGGTCTTCGAATTGCGCCCAGGGGACTTAATTATGACAGGTACGCCCGAGAATGTGGGTGCTGTCATTGTGGGTGACACCATGCAAGCTTGGGTTGCAGGTTTAGGAGACATAACAATAAATGTCACTGGTTAAACTCGGTAAATTTTTCTAATAGACTAGATGCTGCTGGGTGTTTGTATTCTGTTAATAGGTGAATGGCAACTTCAGCAGTACATAGCCCTATGTTTTTTTGATTTCGCCGCTTTTTATATAAAGATTTTACGCCTTGAATTTCGTAGTGCGGAAATGTTTTTAAATAAGGCGATTGATTTTATATTTTCTTAGCTTGCTGCCAGGTACCATCAATAATAATAATGTTGTCGATGGCTGGTGTTAGACTCATTAAAGATCTCTGTTGCTCATTTTCACACGGATATACTAGCAGCGTGTTGTTGGGCGAGAGGTTTAATATTGCCTCGCTTGGATTGACTCTTGACCACACGATAATGTCACTCTCGCTTTCGAGTACGTCTTTTACTATTTTTCCTGTTCCAGAGGTTTTTTTGAGTTCTTCGCTATGTGTCAGTAGCCAAATCTTCATATCTATTTTTGCTTCAGTTGAGTGAGTTAAGCGCCTGTCTGTATTGCACGCTTATTGATAGGGTATTGAATGAAATGCGTTTTAGAGGTGGTTGTTTTCATCTTGGCTTCTTGCCTTTAAGATGGTGTACACGTTTCGTGATTATACCGTTCCTGAAAGGAACTGGAAAATAAAAAAGCCCAACGCCACTTTTTTAGTATGGCATTAGGCTTTTATGAATGTCAGAGACGTTATTCTTTACCGATAGAGCCTATTTTATGGATGGCCAAATCTGCGCCGTTAAATTCGTCTTCCTCACTTAGTCTTAAGCCACTCACGGCTTTTACGGCTCCGTATACAACAAAGCCACTAAGGATTGCGACTAGAATGCCTCCAAGGCTGCCCATGAGCTGCGATGCAAGACTGACGCCACCTAGCCCACCAAGGGCTTCGGAACCAAAGATGCCGGCGGCAATGCCTCCCCAGGCCCCACAGACACCATGTAATGGCCATACACCGAGTACATCGTCGGTATGTTTGAATTTTTGTTGAATGATGGTAAATAGGAGGGTGAAGATTGCTCCGGCAATGGCTCCTGTTGCCAAGGCGCCAATAGGGTGCATGATGTCAGAACCTGCGCAGATAGCGACCAAACCAGCTAATGGACCGTTATGGATAAAACCTGGATCGTTTTTTCCAAATAACATAGCCGCGATGATGCCTCCCACCATTGCCATTAAAGAGTTCACCGCGACTAGGCCACTGATGCCCTCTAGGGTTTGAGCGGACATGACGTTAAAGCCAAACCAACCTATGCATAAGATCCAAGCGCCTAGTGCTAAAAAAGGAATGTTTGACGGTGCAAAAGCAACAAGCTTGTCATTTCGAAAGCGTCCTTTACGAGTACCGAGTAGCAAAATGGCGGCTAAGGCGACCCAGCCGCCAAATGCATGCACTACCACCGATCCAGCAAAATCATGAAAAGGCGCGCCAAATTTTGTTTCGAGCCAGTCTTGGATACCAAAATTGCCATTCCAGACAACCCCCTCAAAGAGTGGGTAGGCAATACCTACAATAATCGCGGCAGAAATCAGCATGGGATAAAATTTGGCTCGCTCAGCAACGCCGCCGGATATAATGGCAGGAATCGCAGCGGCAAAAGTCATTAAGAAGAAAAATTTTACCAAGCTGTAACCATGTTCTTGAGACAATACGGCAGCGCTGTCAAAAAAATTGACACCGTAAGCTATTTGATACCCGATAAAAAAATAGACAAGAGCGGAGACAGCGAAATCGGTCATGATTTTGACTAAGGCGTTAACTTGGTTTTTATGGCGGACGGTACCGACTTCTAGAAAAGCAAATCCAGCGTGCATGGCAAAAACCATGATGGCGCAGAGTAAGATAAAGAGGGTGTTTGAGCTAGATACTAGCATTTCTACTGCACTATTTGTGGGTGTCACGGATCGCTCCTAATGGTTTTTTGCACCAAAGTGGTTTGTTTTGTTTGTTTTTATGCCCTATTTTTGGGCTTTATTGTCTGTTTTATTTGCTTAAAATCCGTTTATTCTTTGGTTAAGCAATAAATGTTCCACTCTTGCTTTTTTTTGGTGCTTTATTTTGGTTTTGGCTTTTTATGCACTGTTATGGGGTGTTGAGGGTGTTTTTTGCGATTTAAACATAAATCATCCTCTGTTGTGGTTAGCAGTAAAGAGTATTACTTTTTTTAACAATACTTGTTTTTCATCTGCTTTCTATTTTGTTGTCTAGGACATATTATATTTAGAAGTATGTTATTGATGTTAATACAGATAAATATACTTAATATTACGTTCTTGCTTATTTAAGCTTGATTAAAAGACGGTTCATTAAGAACAACGAAAAATAATATGAGGTTGTTATGTCAGGTCAATTAGTATCGGGTATTGTTAAATGGTTTAATGACGAGAAAGGATTTGGGTTTATTGCACGTGATGGTGGTCCTGATGTTTTTGTTCATTTTCGTTCTATAAATGGTAATGGTCGTCGTACACTGCAAGAAGGTCAGAAAGTGACGTTTGAAGTGACTCAAGGTCAAAAGGGGCCTCAAGCGGAGAATGTTACACCTATTTAGGTGACGTTTTGATTGACTAAAAAACCATGCGTTTAATAGCTTATGTTGTGTAAGGTGTTAATGATAAGCATGGTTTTTTTATGTCTATTTTTTACAATAGGAGTGTGTTTTGTTGCCAGTGTTGTACTCTTTTCGTCGCTGTCCCTACGCTATTAGAGCTCGGTATGTTGTTGCTTTGCTTGAGGTGTCTGTACATCTAAGAGAAGTGATTTTAAAGGCAAAACCGGATGCGCTTTTGTCGCTAGGAGGGCGATCTACTGTGCCTCAGCTCATTGATGTTGATGGCACGAGATACCCTGAGAGCATAGATATTATTTTCTGGGCACTATCGAAATCCAGCAATAAGCGCCTGTCGAACCAGTTGTGGCCATCACAAACCAAGCAAAGAAATAATATGATGGCTTGGATTACCTATAACGACCGCTTTTTCAAATATTGGTTAGATCGTTATAAATATGCGGATAGGTACCCTGAGTTTTCGGAAATGTATTATCGTTCAAAAGGCGAAGTATTCTTGCAAAGACTGGAAAATCGCTTAAAACCCCAGCGTTTTTTATTTGGTGAAAAGGAAGCTTTGCCTGATGTTATGATTTTTCCATTTGTTCGTCAGTTTGCAGCCGTAAACCAAAATTGGTTTGATGAGTCTCAATATAATAATCTAAAAAGCTGGCTTGCTCACTTTGTGAGTTCGACACGTTTTCAGTCCGTTGTTATGGCCAAGTATTCTGCTTGGGAAGCGGGGCAGACAGAGGTGCCTTTCCCCGCACAGTGATGAGCCAGCTTTAATCTATTAGACCAAATGTTACCCAGTATAGGAAACCAGGGTCCGCATCGCTAGGTTGTTTCAATGGGATGAATTGACCTTGTTTGTCGACATAGGAAGAGTTAGGAAAATTTTGCTTTAACACGGCAAAATTGGTTTCAGCTAGATCACTTTTTTGCAGATCATTATAAGACTGAACGCTGATGGCTAACGCCTCTTCTACCGACTGTGTGCTTGGGTAATTCTGAATAACCTCTTGGCTGCGACGTAAGGCCGAGAGCGGCGCTTTTCTTTTTAAGTAATAGCGAGCCACTTGTAACTCGTGCCGAGCCACCATTTCACGCAGATAATACATACGCGCTTTTCCGTCTGCGGCATAGGCACTGTTAGGGAAACGAGCGGTAAAGTCCGCCAATTCGTTGAATGCCTTAGACAGTTCCTTGGAATCTCTTTCACTTGGGTCTAAGTTTAAGTAGCGAGACATAAGACTTTCAGCGCCCTTATACGTGGATAAGGCACGCATATAATACGCATAATCAACCGAGTCATGCTCAGGATTATTTTTGATGAAGCGTTCCGCCGTAGCGTGAGCAGCAATGAAGTCGCTTGCTTCCATTTGGGCGTAAATGAGATCCAATTCTGCACGTGTGCTGAATTCGCCAAAGGGGTAGCGTGAATCTAAGTCTTTCAGATGTTTTATTGCGGTGGACGGTAGATTTTCCTTCAACGCCTGCTGCGCTTTATCATAATAAACGCGTTCAGGCAGGTCTGGCTCTTGTACCTGTTTGCTAGAACAGGCCACAATTAATAAAGAAAAACTAACTATTCCAGAGAATCGGAGCAACGAGTGATGAAATCCCATGTATAATCAAAACCTTGATATGGTAGTAGATTAGCCTCAATCGGCATTTTGTAGCGTTAAATTGCGAAAGATGATGAAGTGCAAGGCGCTACACGTTTTTTCACTTTCAGACTCTATGATAAATTTAATGAGCTGAAAACAACAGACTAAAGTACATTGTATGGCAGAGCGCATAGTAAAAGAAGCCCAAGTTCCTTTCGATTTGGGTGGTAATCGATTTGATCAGATCGCAACAGAGCTGTTTAGTGACTATTCTCGTTCACGAATCCAGAGCTGGATTAAAGAGGGTGCCTTAAAGGTTGACGGCAAAGTTACGAAACCAAAAGAAAAATTATTTGGTGGTGAGCTGGTGTCACTAGACATAGTGATCGAAGCCCAAGAAGAGCATGAAGCGCAAGAAATGGCGCTAGACGTTGTTTATGAAGATGACGACATTATGATCATCAACAAGCCTGCGGGATTGGTAGTGCATCCTGCGGTGGGGAATCGTGATGGCACCTTGATGAACGCGATTCTTCATCATGCTCCTGAGACGGCTCACCTTCCTCGCGCCGGTATTGTGCATCGTTTAGATAAAGAAACCACCGGATTGATGGTTGTTGCTAAGACTTTGGCGGCGCAGACGGATCTGGTGATGCAGTTGCAAGAACGTAGTATGGGACGTGAGTACGAGGCCGTTTCGATTGGCGTTATGACAGGTGGTGGCGTGGTTGATCAACCAATTGGTCGTCATCCGCATAATCGTCAAAAACAAGCCGTAGAGCCCGTTAACGGTAAAGAGGCCGTTACTCATTATCGCTTGGTGGAGCGTTTTAAAAATCACACACATATTCGTTTGAAGCTGGAAACGGGTCGCACCCATCAAATTCGTGTGCACATGGCATTTATTCAGTATCCATTGGTAGGTGATCCTCAATATGGTGGTCGTCTAAAAATGCCAAAGGCTTGTTCCCCAGAATTACAAGCTGAGTTGAGGCACTTTCGCCGACAAGCCTTGCATGCTAAAAAGCTCGAGCTTGCTCATCCTATTACCGGGAAATGGATGGAATGGGAAATTGATTTACCCGATGATATGAAAAAACTGTTAGATGCATTGCGAAAAGATACAGTGGAATCTGGTAGTAACGATTCTGAGTATTTTTAAAAAGATACGACAATAAAAAGGCAGCTTCGGCTGCCTTTTTATTGAAACGATAATGCTTTAAAAAGCGATTTTGGAGATTTTAATGGTGTCTCAAAGTGATTCTTTCATTTGTCCAAATTGGCCAGCGCCCCCTTCGGTGCGGGCTTATGTGTCGACTCGCTTGGGTGGCGTAAGTGGTTTTCCATTTAATGAGCTTAACCTCGGAGCTCATGTGGGTGACGACATGAATCATGTGACCGAAAATCGCCGTTTGTTTGCGGATGCGATTGGTATGCCACAGTCTGTTCAATGGCTCAATCAAATCCACGGCACTGATGTGGTGTGCTTGCCTTGTCGTGATTTGCCTAGCAGTGGGGATGCGGCAGTGTCTGATCAACTGAATCAGGTGTGTGCGGTTTTAACGGCAGATTGCTTGCCCGTCTTTTTTTGTGACAAAGCGGGTACAAAAGTAGCGGTTGCCCATGCTGGCTGGCGCGGTTTATGTGCAGGTATTTTAGAGACGACCCTAGAACAGTTTGATAAACCAGAAACTGTTTTAGTGTGGTTAGGGCCAGCCATTGGTCCGAGCGCATTTGAAGTGGGTGATGACGTACGTGAGGCATTTATTGCTGAGCAGCAAGAGGCGCAATTGGCCTTTGTGGCGACAGAGAAGGGGAAATGGCTTGGAGATTTATATTTGTTAGCAAGGCAGCGACTCATGGCTAAAGGTGTGGTTGATATCTCTGGTGGTGAGTATTGTACCTTGACGGACAAAGACCGTTTTTATTCGTATCGTCGTGACGGAAAAACAGGACGTATGGCGTCTGTTATTTGGTTAGAAGGTTAATAATCTGTGCTTTATTGACGGGTGTCAAAAAAATGACACTCCTCTCTTGAAAAGTAACTAACCGCACTTATTAACTGGGAAGCGTCATTGTTTTATCTTTTTTGGTAAGGAGGTTCCCATGCGAATCGATCGTTTAACCAGTAAATTACAGCTTGCCCTTTCTGATGCGCAGTCAATCGCGCTTGGTCACGATCATGTTTACATCGAGTCTTTGCACTTGATGATGGCGTTGCTCGATCAGCAAGGCGGTAGTACTCGACCTATTTTGCAGCAAGCGGGGGTTCAGGTTGCTAAGTTTCGTGAGGGCTTAAATGATCTTTTGGCTAGATTGGCGACAGTAAAAGATCATGATGGCAATGTTCAAATGTCGCCAGAGTTGGGGCGTTTGTTAAACCTTGCCGATAAAGAAGCACAAAAGCGCAAAGACCAATATATTTCTTCTGAATTGGTCTTGATGGCGATGTTTGATGGCAAAGATGATTTAGCAAAAGCACTCAAAACCACAGGCGTAACAAAAAATGATATTGCAGCGGTGATTGATCAGGTGCGTGGTGGGGAATCCGTGAATGACCCAAATGCGGAGGAGAGCCGCCAAGCATTGGATAAATACACCGTTGATCTCACCGCAAGGGCGGCACAAGGTAAGTTGGATCCTGTGATTGGCAGAGACGACGAAATACGTCGCACGATTCAGGTTTTACAACGTCGCCGCAAGAACAACCCAGTTCTGATTGGCGAGCCTGGAGTGGGCAAAACGGCCATTGTGGAAGGTCTTGCTCAACGTATTATAAACGGTGAAGTGCCTGAAGGACTAAAGAATAAGCGTGTGTTATCGCTTGATATGGGGGCGTTAATTGCTGGCGCTAAGTATCGAGGTGAGTTTGAAGAGCGTCTTAAAGCCTTGTTAAATGAGCTGTCTAAACAGGAAGGGCAGATTATTTTATTCATTGATGAAATTCATACCATGGTTGGCGCGGGTAAATCCGAAGGTTCTATGGATGCGGGTAATATGCTCAAACCCGCCCTTGCGCGTGGTGAATTGCATTGTGTTGGGGCGACAACACTGAATGAGTACCGTCAATACATTGAGAAAGATGCCGCCCTAGAGCGACGCTTTCAAAAAGTGCTGGTGGAGGAGCCTAGCGTGCTCGATTCTGTTGCTATTTTGCGTGGTTTGAAGGAGCGCTACGAAGTTCATCACGGTGTCGATATTACCGATTCGGCCATTATTGCTGCCGCTAAGCTGTCTCAGCGCTACATTACAGACCGTCAATTACCAGACAAAGCGATCGATTTGATTGATGAAGCGGCCAGCCGTATTCGTATGGAGATGGACTCCAAGCCTGAAGATATGGATCGTCTAGAGCGTCGCTTGATTCAACTAAAAATTGAAAAAGAAGCGCTGAAGAAAGAAAAAGACAAGGCTTCCAAGCTCAGACTGGATGAATTGGACAGTGAAATTGACATGTTGCAGAAGCAGTTTACGGATCTAGAAGAAATCTGGAATGCCGAAAAAGCTGCGGTTCAAGGTGCGCAAAAACTTAAAGAGGATTTAGAGTCGGTTCGTCATGAAATGGAAGAGGCGCGTCGTAATGGTAATTTAGCCAAAATGTCTGAATTGCAGTACGGTGTGATACCTATGCTTGAGACAGAGATAGAAAAGGCCAGTCAAGCCGAAGAAAATACCGCGACGCGTCTATTGAAGCGACGGGTTACCGAGGAAGAGATCGCAACCGTGGTTTCTCGATGGACTGGGATCCCTGTTGATAAGATGCTGGAGGGAGAGCGAGACAAGTTATTACGAATGGAAGAGGCGCTCCATGAATCGGTGATGGGACAGAATGAGGCAGTCTCAGCGGTCTCTAACGCGGTTCGTCGCTCTCGATCAGGGTTAGCTGACCCTAACAGACCAAACGGCTCTTTTCTTTTCCTAGGCCCTACTGGTGTGGGTAAAACCGAGCTTTGTAAGTCATTGGCTAAGTTTTTGTTTGATACCGAGCAAGCGATGGTGCGTATCGACATGTCTGAGTTTATGGAGAAGCACTCTGTTGCTCGTTTGATTGGGGCGCCACCGGGTTATGTTGGGTATGAGGAAGGGGGGTATTTGACGGAAGCCGTAAGACGTCGTCCTTACTCGGTATTGCTACTTGATGAGGTGGAAAAAGCGCATCCTGATGTGTTTAACATTCTTCTCCAAGTATTGGACGATGGTCGCTTAACGGATGGTCAGGGCCGCACGGTAGACTTTAAAAATACCGTTATTGTTATGACCTCTAATTTGGCTTCGGATTTGATCCAAGAGTATCAATCAGCGGATCAATATGAAGAAATTAAAGTCAAAGTTATGGAAGTGATTGGTATGCATTTTCGACCAGAGTTTATTAACCGCATTGATGAAGCCGTAGTGTTCCATCCCTTGATGAAGTCTCAAATTAAAGGCATTGCGACGGTTCAGCTCTCTCATTTGAATGAACGATTGGCTGAAATGGGCATGTCTTTAGTACTAACGGATGCAGCGGCGGACCAATTGGTTGAGATAGGTTATGACCCTGTATATGGAGCTCGGCCATTAAAACGCGCGATACAGCGATGGATCGAAAACCCTTTAGCAAATGAATTGTTAGCAGGGCACTTTGTGACTGGAGATCGGATTGTGGCAGATGTCTTTAATGGTGAAATTACCTTCTCAAAAGTCAGTTAGTTTCCTAGGTTTTAGGTTCCTATAAGACAGAAAAGCCCGCTAAAGTAATTAGCGGGCTTTTCGTTTTTTGGAGATTCGCTTTTAAAATGGGTGCTTAGAAATCCACGAAAGCGCCAATGAACACACCTGTAAACTCTACATCAAAACTTGAGCTGTCGATGTCATCAATATCTTCACTGACCTTACGGTAGCCAGCTTCGATACCAGTGAAGTAAAATGGCTGATATTTCACTTTGAAAGTGGTGTCTGTGATGCTCGCGTCGCTACCGCCCCCACTTTTTAACTCACCGCCAACCGATAGGCTGGTGCCTGGGAATGTCACATAAGCTGATAGGTAGCCAAGAGGGTAAGAGTCGCTCACATCTACTGAACCAATAGAGCCATCGATACTGCGTAGTGTAAGACCAGCATCTAGATCTAACCATAAAAGACCGTCTAAGAATTCGTAGTAAAGCGTATAGTCATTATAAGAAGTATCAATTTTAGTATTGGAGCTATAAAACTTGCCTTCTAGATCTTGGTGCTGGATGCGAAAATTAGGGATAAGTGGAATAGGATGTTCTAAAGCAACACCGTAGTAGGTATTGAAATCTTCGCCATCGTTAGTGATGTAAGAGCCTGCTTCTGCAGTTAAACCAAGTACATCAGCGTGGGCAACGCTTGCGAGCAAAGCAGTCGAAAGTAAAAGTGCTGATTTCATAATTAGCGTCCATATATCATCAAGTAAAGTAAATTTTGTCTGATTATAAGTTGAAGAGAGACAAAAACCAATGAAATAAGGGGGATATGTGAAGTAATGTATAAGATATTTACATTAGATGGCTGGGGTAGCTGGATTCGAACCAACGCATGACGGGATCAAAACCCGTTGCCTTACCGCTTGGCGATACCCCAATATGTCGAATTATGGTGGCTATAACTAGATTCGAACTAGTGACCCCATCATTATGAGTGATGTGCTCTAACCAACTGAGCTATATAGCCTTGCATATATATTTTTGCTAAAAAACATCGATGGCTGGGGTAGCTGGATTCGAACCAACGCATGACGGGATCAAAACCCGTTGCCTTACCGCTTGGCGATACCCCAACATGTCGAATTATGGTGGCTATAACTAGATTCGAACTAGTGACCCCATCATTATGAGTGATGTGCTCTAACCAACTGAGCTATATAGCCATTTGTCTGTTGGCTGGGGTAGCTGGATTCGAACCAACGCATGACGGGATCAAAACCCGTTGCCTTACCGCTTGGCGATACCCCAACAGACTAACAAAAAAACAGTTTACATAAAATGATCGACTGCCTCTGTGGCGCGATATTATTCATATAACTTGTTAATGGGTCAAGTCTTTTTCTTAAAATGTTTTATTATCTCTTAAACATTAAAGCGGAAATGCATCACATCGCCGTCTTTTACGACGTAATCTTTTCCTTCTAAGCGCCATTTTCCTGCTTCTTTAGCGCCACTTTCACCCTTGTATTGAATGAAATCATTGTAACTGATCACTTCAGCACGGATGAAACCTTTTTCAAAGTCTGTGTGGATCACACCTGCGGCTTGTGGCCCCGTTGCTCCTTTTTTGATGGTCCAAGCACGGACTTCTTTAACACCTGCTGTAAAGTAGGTCTGAAGGCCCAGTAACTCATAGCCAGCGCGAATAACTCGATCCAGTCCTGGCTCTTCCATGCCCATTTCATCGAGAAACTCTTGCATCTCTTCCGCATCGAGTTCAGAAATTTCCGCTTCAAGTTGGTTGCAGATAGGGACGACCATGGCGCCTTCTGCTTCAGCAATCGCACGCACCTGATCAAGATGCGGGTTGTTTTCAAAGCCATCTTCAGCCACGTTGGCAATGTACATGGTTGGCTTCGTGGTGAGTAGATGAAGCAAACGGGCTTCTTTTTTCTCATCATCTGACATTTCCATAGCGCGAACGGGCAAGCCGTTTCTAAATGCTCTTTGATGCGTTCAAGGAAGGCTTTATGAGCAATGGCATCTTTATTGCCGCTTTTCGCGTTTTTGGCAGTACGGAAAAGTTGCTTATCAATGGATTCGATGTCAGCAAAAATCAACTCAAGGTTAATGACTTCAATGTCTAGTTTTGGGTTGACGTGGTTGGAAACGTGAATAACGTTATCATCCTCAAAGCAGCGAACCACGTGAGCAATGGCATCGGTTTCACGAATGTTCGCGAGGAACTTGTTGCCTAGGCCTTCGCCTTTTGATGCGCCTTCTACTAGGCCGGCAATATCAACAAACTCCATCGTGGTTGCCAGTACACGTTCTGGTTTCACTATGGCAGCTAATGCGTCTAAGCGTGGGTCTGGCATAGCAACGACGCCAGCATTTGGCTCAATAGTACAGAATGGAAAGTTTTCTGCGCCAATACCTGCTTTGGTTAATGCATTAAATAGAGTCGATTTACCAACGTTAGGTAACCCAACGATGCCGCAATTAAAACCCATAGTGAGATTCCTAATAATTAAATGATTATGCTTTGAAGCTATGAAGCTGATTCATGACGGCATTTAATTTACCGCATACAATGTCATCAACATAGCGTAATGATTCGTCAATTGTTTGTTCTATTTTCGCGTAGTCTTCTGGCGCTGCTTTTTTTAAAACGTAATTAGCAACTTGGCTTGCATGGCCTGGGTGCCCTATGCCAATTCTTAGACGGCCAAATTCTCTATTGTTTGCCAGCTTTGCAATAATATCTTTTAGTCCGTTGTGTCCACCATGTCCACCACCTTGTTTTAATTTAACTGTGCCAGGGGGGATATCAAGTTCATCGTGAACTACAAGGATTTCTTCGGGAGGGATTTTGTAGAATTGACACACGGCTTGAACCGCTTTACCACTCAAATTCATATAGGTGGTAGGAATGAGAAGGTAACACTCTTCACCAGCTATATAAACTTTGCCAAATTGGCCGAAAAACTTTTTTTCTACTCGAAGAGCGCATTGACTCTGACGAGCCAATGCCTCAATCCACTGAGCGCCTGCATTGTGGCGAGTATTCTCGTACTCGCTGCCTGGGTTTCCCAAGCCGACTAATAATCTGAAACCTGCCACAATACTGCCTTCAATGATCTTAACGTTTAGACTTACCGATACGAGCGATAGGTTGGTCGTGGTCTTCGCCTTTAAGCAAAGATACAAGCTCTACGCCTTCTGGAAGGATAACATCAGACAAGTGGAAGATTTGATCCAGTTGGCCTTTGATCACGTCTACAACCAATACTTCAGGAAGATTCGCTGGCAAGCAACGTACTTCAGCCAATTTAGATTCGATAGTCAAACGACCACCTTGGCTCTTAACACCTTCACTTTGTGCTGCATTGATGAAGCTTAAAGGAACGCGAGTAGTGATTAGTTTGTCAGCTTGAGCGCGCTGAAGGTCCATGTGCATTACAGCGCTGCTTGATGGGTGGCGTTGTAGTGCTTTCACAAGAACTTGTTCCGTTTTACCTTCAACAGTTACTTCAACTAGGCCAGTCAAAAAGCCAGGAGTAGCAACGGCTTTAAGTAGCTCGTTGTCTTTGAAAGAGATAGATACTGGAGCAGTATCACCGCCATAAATAACAGCTGGCACTAGGCCTTCGTTACGAAGGCGGCGGCTCGCACCTTTACCTTCTTGAGTACGTGCTGCGGCATTAATAGATAATGACATGGTATTTTCCTAATAATTAATAAAGTTTGTGCCCAGAAATGCGACCCGTTCCGAGCGTTAGTATTTGGTTTAGGCCCCAAACATGGCACTGATGGACTCTTCGTTGCATACACGACGAACAGCCTCCGCCATAATGTCAGACATTGACAATTGGCGTATTTGAGGGCAGTTAAGCGCCTCTTGTGTTAATGGGATGGTATCAGTCACGACCAACTCATCCAGCACGGAATTTTTGATATTTTCAATGGCTTTGCCAGACAGTACTGGGTGAGTGCAGTAAGCAAGCACTTTAGCCGCACCGTGTTCTTTTAGGGCTTTTGCCGCGGCACACAGTGTTCCGCCAGTATCGCACATGTCATCTACTAGGACGCATGTTTTGCCTGCTACGTCACCAATCAAGTGCATGATTTGGGCTTCGTTAGCGCGAGGGCGACGCTTGTCGATGATGGCTAAGTCTGCATCATCTAGTAATTTTGCAAAAGCACGAGCACGAACAACGCCACCGACATCAGGTGACACAACAGTAATATTTTCGTGTCCTTGACGTTGCAAATCATCGAGCAGCAACGGTGTTGCGTAGACGTTATCGACAGGGATATCGAAAAATCCTTGTATTTGGTCTGCGTGCAGATCCACTGTTAATACGCGGTTGATGCCTACTGCGGATATCATATCGGCAACCACTTTTGCGGTAATCGGTACACGCGCAGAACGCACACGACGATCTTGGCGGGCATACCCAAAATATGGAATAACCGCAGTAACACGAGTCGCTGAGGCACGGCGTAAAGCATCGGCCATCACGATCAGTTCCATTAAATTGTCATTGCTAGGGGCACAGGTCGATTGAATAATAAAAACGTCCTTACCTCGAACGTTTTCGTTGATCTCGACCGTAATCTCACCGTCGCTAAATTTACCTACGGTTGCGTTGCCGATAGGTAGCCCTAGGCGGCGTACCACCCTACGAGCGAGTTCAGGATTTGCATTACCGGTAAAAACCATCAACTTGGACACTGTATATACCCTTTGTATTTTGTAGCGATGACTATTGGTTGGCCAAGGAAATACTGGCCGGGGAAAGTGTGTTTATACAGGCACACTAGCTCCTATTTTGCTTAATCCACTGGTTTAAGGCATCGTGTGTTGGCGAAGTGTTACAGCCACGGCAAACCCAACTTTGCCACTTTGTCGGCGTAGACGATCTTACTCGCTCAGCATCGTGCATATTATCGAATGCTAAAAACAGGCAAGCCCCGGTTCCTGTGAGCTTCGCATCACCATGATTTTTCAACCACAAATACGCTTCATTCACCTCAGGATAGTGCTGTAATACCACGTCTAAGCAATCATTATGCCCACCCAGCTTCAAGGCGTGCGATATTCTGAGGGGAGGGGTGTCTCTTGTCAAATATTTATCGGTAAAAATTTGACCAGTTGAGACATGAACATTAGGCTTAAGCAGTAAAAAATAGGGCGTGTCTAGCTCGACTTTTTGTAGCTTCTCACCCACTCCTTCGGCGAAGGCGGCAAACCCCATAACGAATACTGGAATATCTGCCCCTAGTTTAACGCTAAGCTCCGCCAGTTTTTCTAAGGATAAGTGACATTCCCAAAGCACATTTAAAGCTAACAGAGTGGTGGCTGCGTTAGAGCTGCCGCCTCCGATTCCGCCTCCCATAGGTAATTGTTTTGTGAGCATAATATCCACACCGAAGGCGGAATCTTGCCTGAATGGCGTCAGCAATTTTGCCGCTTTATAAATAAGATTATCTTCAGTGGGCAATTGCTCAATCATGGGCGAAATGGTGATTGTATTATTGCGTGTGAGCGAGAAGTCGAGGGTGTCACATAAATCAATAAACTGAAACAAGGTTTGCAGTTCGTGATAGCCGTCTTCTCGTTGTCCCGTAATGTGTAAAAATAAATTTAATTTTGCAGGAGAAGGTAGTTGCATCTTGATTACTGAATAGTCCATTGATTAATAATTAAATTGACTCGGAAAGGCGGGTTTGACACCTGCATTCTCTGTGGTAAGGATAAACCGTCAACTTTGGTAAAATTATTATAGGTGATTAGCCAGCCGTCCTGTTCGATCGTGTTAGGCAATTTACTAATAGGGTCTTGAGATATACGCGACGGGGAATTGGGCGCAGCGAGACCTCTAATCCAGTAGGTTACTTGTTCAACAGGAAACTCCCAGCCTAACTCTTGTTGTAATAAAATAGCAGGGTTGTTGCCCGTTACAATGGTATCTTCATAGGCTAAGGTAACTATCCCGTCTTGGTTTTGGTTTAGCTTGGTTGAGCCCTGCCCAAAAGGACCAACAATACTGAGTGCAAAAGTCTTTGGGTCTTTTTGCCAGTTGAAATTACCTGATACAGCGTCTTCTTGAGTGCGTATGCCCACTCTGCCGGATGTTTCCCATTTTGAGATTGCGTTGGCGTTATCAGGTGGCGGTGTTACAGGTCCTGTTGGTCTAGAACTACAGGCGCTGATAATCGTAGCAAGAGCGAAAAGGCTGAGTAAGCGATAGTTCATGATGCTGTGTCCTGTTTTGATTCTTCAAGTAACGACGGTGAAAGTCGTTTAATAGTGTCGAGAAAAAGGGGTGTGTCTGGCGATGTTTCTAAAGCGCTTTTCCAAACATCGAGAGCTTCTTTGTAATGTCGCTGTTTCCATAATGATTCACCATAGTGTGCGGCGATTTCAGCATCAGGTAAGATAGACCATGCTTTTTTTAAATAATAAGAAGATTGCTCAAATTCGCCTTTTAGGAAAAATCCCCAGCCTAGGCTGTCAATAATAGCAGGATCGCTGTCGGCTTTTTCGTAAGCCGATTCTATATACCCCATGGCTTCGTCAAGGCGTTGTGTGCGCACGAGTAGTGTGTACCCTAACGCATTAAGATACTGTGGGTTTTCAGGGTCTTTTTGCAACAGTACTTGCAGTTCGTTTTCTGTGATGGACCAGTATCCAAGCGTATCGGCTAATAAGGCTTTTTGATAGCGTAAGGCGTCAGAGTCCGGGAACTCGGTGAGTGCTTCGCTAAGTAATTCATAGGATAAACCAGCGTTCCCATTTTCTTCATGAATTTGACAGATGGCCGCAATTTGCTCAGGAATATCTTCTCGATGTGTTCGGTTTAATACCATGGCATTAATGCTGTCTTCTTTGCCTTCTTCATAGAGCCATAATGCTATTTGGCTGGTGGCATTGGTGCGCAAGGTTCCCTCGACCCTTTCCATAATCTTTATGGCTTGTGATTTTTTGCCCAGCTGAGCAAGGGCAATGGCTCTTAAAAACTCAATTTGGTCAGATAAGCCGAGCTGTCCTTTGGGAAGGTCGTTGGCAATATTTAGAGCCAATTGTGGTTTCTCGTATTCAAGCAAAGTACGCATCAGGTTGATGCCAACTTGCAACTTCTCTGGCGTGTCTAAATTTGCTTGTAGGAAGATGTCGACCGCACTCTTGGTCTGGTTGTTGTCCACAAGAAAATCCATTAAAGGTACTAATATTCGGCTATTTTGTGGAAAGCGCAGAGCGGCCGCTTCTAATGTTTTAACCGCGTCACCTACTCGTCCTAGGTTCTTTTGACTAAATGCCAATATCAAATAAAGGGCTTCGGACTTTTCGCTGTTGACACGTATCAATAACCGCTCAGCGGTCTCGATAGCGGATTCATATTCACCAGAGAGTAGTAGTATGTGCGCATAACTTAACTGCACGTATTGATTGTTTTTTGTTTCTGGTGGCAGTTCTGCTATGGCAGCTTCAATGGTACTTACTTGGTCATTGTCACGAACATGGTCTTCAAGATAAATAGGCAAAAAACGCAACGAAACTTTATACCTCATGGCATTCATTAGAAGCGTCGTGACCTCTTCTGCGCGATTGTTTTTGACCAGAACTTGTAGCTTTAATGCGTAGGCGGCTTCTGCAGTAGGAACTTTAGAGAGCCATAAGTTCGCACTTCTTTCTACATTAAGATCATTTTGCGAAACCACCGCAATATAGGTGAGCCTTTCGATCAGCGCGATGTCGCCTGATTGGTTAGCGAGATCATAAAAGGGCTCAAAGGCTTTGTTTGGGCCTTCCCGTTGCAACATAAATTCGGCACTTAGCAATTCTTTAATTTTGCCGTTGTCAGCGTTTTTTTCGCCATCGGTAAGTTGCGTGCCAAGTGGCGAAGAGTTTTGTTGGATGGCACCGTTATGACTACAAGCACTTAAAAATGGGAGTCCAATAAGCGCTAATAAAGTAAAGAGCCTTTTTGAGTACGATGTTGTGTGTGTATGGCCTAAAACAGAAGGCATGTATTTTCTCGATGCTAAATTCATATAACCCTTATGGTATCGCTAGCGGCTCGTTATGTCAGTCATAACTATAAACTAATCCTATTACTTTTATTGCTTATATGGGGTGCGCAAAAAAGTGAATTTCTCGTATAATGTGTCTTCTTTATGTAAAGAAGTCATGTTAGGGCAATGGATGCTCCTGTCATTACCTTAAATCTCGATATTTGAGAAGAGCCTTTAATGCCGCTAATTACTGTAGGTGTCAATCATAAAACCGCGCCCGTATCGATACGCGAGCGTGTGGCTTTTGCGCCTGAAAAAATGATCGACGCCTTGTCTTCTCTGATCGCTGAGAAGAGAGCCAATGAAGCCGTTATTGTGTCGACCTGTAATCGAACAGAGCTTTATTGCTCCGTTGAAGATTTTACTAAAGTCGACGATGTCATCGCATGGCTCAGTGATTATCACGGTATTGCTTTGCCAGAGTTGCAACAATATTGCTATACACATGCTGCTGATGACAGCGTACGTCACATTATCCGCGTCGCTTCAGGCCTCGATTCGCTGATTCTTGGGGAACCGCAGATTCTTGGTCAAGTAAAATCGGCGTATGCTGTATCGCAAGAAGGGGCTTGTATTGGTCCAGAGTTGGAATCGTTATTTCAACGCACTTTTTCCGTTGCTAAACGGGTGCGAACGGATACGGCGATCGGTGAAAACCCTGTGTCTATTGCGTTTGCCGCTGTTAGTTTGGCACAGCGAATTTTTGCCGACATTAGGAACAGTACGGCCTTATTGATTGGGGCGGGGCAAACCATTGAGCTGGTTGCCAGACACCTGAAAGAAAATGGCATTAAACGTATCATAGTGGCTAATCGTACCTTAGCGCGCGCTCAGATTTTAGCCAATGAACTTAATGCGGAAGCCATTATGCTGGGTGAGATAGGGGACTATCTGTCGCAAGCGGATATTGTTATTTCCTCCACCGCGAGTCAATTGCCTATTATAGGTAAGGGGATGGTTGAGCGTGCTACCTCAAAACGCCGACATTCACCTATGTTGCTCATTGATATTGCGGTACCTCGCGATATTGAGCCCGAAGTCGAAGAGGTGAACGACGCCTATCTTTATACGGTGGATGATCTTCATTCAGTGATTGAAGAAAACGTCAGAGCAAGGCAAGATGCTGCCAAAGCCGCAGAGCAAATGATTGAAGAAGGTGTGGATTCGTACCGACGAGTCGTGGAATCCCGAAAAGTTTCTGATTTGATTGTTAATTTTAGACAATCCGCGGAAGCCATAAAAAATACCGAATTAGAAAAAGCACTCAAGGGTCTTGAGATGGGACAGTCGCCAGAGCAGGTACTGAATAAACTCGCTCATGGTTTAATGAATAAGCTCATTCATGCTCCGACGCGCTATTTGCGCGATGCAG
>Ga0070754_10001049_pt1 | contig 22906 bp, 22 predicted proteins | sample VirMetDEL_Sep_01_FD_75181 | JGI IMG/M metagenome (GOLD analysis project Ga0070754, IMG submission 75181) | Aqueous microbial communities from the Delaware River and Bay under freshwater to marine salinity gradient to study organic matter... | ecosystem: Environmental > Aquatic > Marine >... | reverse complement strand
GTCATCGCCGAGCAAATCCATCTGCTTATGGAAGACGTACGCCGAGCCGAACCCGCCTTACAACCTAAGTAGGAGCCCACCCATGCAATCGCCGCCACTGGTCGTCGCGTTCGATGTCATCGAAACCCTGTTTCCTCTCGAGCCTCTGCGCCCGAAGTTAGAAACGGCGGGCATGCCTGCTCATGCGCTGGAAACCTGGTTTGCGCAGCTGTTGCGCAACGCCTTCGCTATGAATTCAACGGACAGTTATCGACCCTTTCGCGAAATGGCCGTGGATGCGCTGCAAAGTCTGGCCGCAACGCAGCATGTGAAGCTCGCGTCGAGCCAGGTAGAAGATATTATCGGCACCTTCGCCGAGCTGGACCCGCACCCGGATGTGGCGCCTGCCATGCACCTGCTTCAGGAGGCTGGTGTTCGCATCGTCACCTTGACCAACGGAAGCGCGAGCGTTACGCAGCAGCTACTCGAGCGCGCCGAGCTCGTGCCCTACATAGAAAAGACGATGTCCGTCGACGAGGTACAGCTGTGGAAACCGCGCCGAGAGGTCTACCTGCACTGCGCAAAGGCAGCCTGTGTCGAGCCACAACAGCTGGCGCTGATCGCTGCGCACGGCTGGGATATACAAGGCGCGGCGCATGCCGGGCTAATGACCGGTTATGTCAGTCGCGGCAAGCCGTTCCCGAGCGTGATGCGACCGCCACTGGTTAGCGGCGAGGATCTGCAGGCGGTGGCGAGGCAATTCATCCAGAAATGACTAGCGCAGCCACGCTTGCCTGCATACGTCGGGAGGAGCGCCTATCAGCTGGCAAGCTCGTCCGCCCGCCTGTTATCCAGCTTTTCTGATGCTGGCATACTCCCTGTCAGAGCATCATGATCCGGTAGGAGCATCTTCTGCAGAGATATCACCTGTTCTTCGAAAAGTCCGTTATACCGCCGGCTACAGCTCGTACGTCCTCGCTTCCCGCGATCTCGGCATGACCCGATAAAGAGGCATAGATGACCACCGCCAATCAGCAATTCGCCAGCGATAACTATTCGGGTATCTGCCCGGAAGCCTGGGAGGCCATGGCCAGGGCCAATCAGGGGCACGATCGGGCCTATGGCGATGATCAGTGGACCGCGCGTGCCGCCGATCACTTCCGCCAGTTGTTCGAAACCGACTGTGAAGTGTTCTTCGCATTCAACGGCACCGCGGCCAACTCCCTGGCGCTGTCAGCGCTATGTCAGAGCTATCACAGCGTCATCTGCGGTGACATTGCGCATATCGAGACCGACGAATGCGGCGCACCGGAGTTCTTTTCCAACGGCTCTAAGCTGCTGGTTGCACGGACCGAGCAGGGCAAGTTGACACCAACGGCGATCCACGAAATTGCGTTGAAACGCAAGGACATTCATTACCCCAAGCCGCGCGTCGTCAGCATCACCCAGGCCACCGAAATCGGCACCGTTTACAAACCCGAGGAGCTTCGCGCAATCAGCGATACCTGCAAAGAGCTGGGATTGCACCTGCACATGGATGGCGCACGCTTCGCCAATGCTTGCGCATTTCTCGGCTTGTCACCAGCGGAGCTGAGCTGGAAGGCCGGTGTAGACGTGCTCTGTTTCGGCGGCACCAAGAATGGCATGGCCGTAGGCGAGGCGATCCTGTTCTTCAACCGGGACCTTGCCGAAGATTTCGAGTACCGCTGCAAACAAGCCGGCCAACTGGCATCCAAGATGCGCTTTCTTTCCGCACCATGGGTCGGGCTACTGGAAAACAACGCCTGGATGAAATACGCCGAGCACGCTAACAACTGCGCACAGTTGCTCGCTAAATTGATCCGCGACGTGCCAGACGTGGAGCTAATGTTTCCGGTGCAGGCAAACGGTGTTTTCGTGAGCATTCCGCCATTGGCGCTGGAAGCACTGCGAAGCCGAGGGTGGATGTTCTATACGTTCATCGGTGTGGGTGGCGCGCGCTTCTTGTGCTCATGGGATACCAGCGAAGAGCGTGTTCGCCAGTTGGCTGAAGACATACGCAGCGTCGTGATGCAGAACCACTGAACGTCGTTTGCCGAAATTTGGCAGCGCACTAACTGTCAGCTCGCCAACTCCGAGGGCGAGTGGCTGGTGGCGAAACCCCAGCAGCTTGTTGCCTGGCAGCATTTCCTAGTGCCAGTAAGGTTGGGGCGAGGGGAGAATGCGTTAGCTTTCACGCCCTCGCTACGACTGGTTTTAAACATTCATTCCGGAACCGGTACGTCCTCTGGCAAAAGCTGCTTAGCTTTCAAGGCGCGCCAGAAATCGGTCGGTATCTTGGCTTCGAACTGCTGCACATATTGCACGGGGCGTTTCGGGTTACTGGTGCCGGGAATGGCCGATAGGACGGCAGGATGCGCGAGGCAGAATTGCAGCGCGGCGGCCCGCAGTTCGACACCATATTCCTTGCAAACCGCTTCGAGCTGCTGAGTCTTCTGACGAATTTCATCTGGGACCTGGTCGTAGTCGTAATGGTCGCCACCGGCTAGCACACCAGAGTTGAACGGCCCACCGACGACAATGCCAACGCCACGCTCCACGCACTGTGGGAACAGCGTGTCCAGCGCCTCGCGGTGATCCAACAAGGAATAACGGCCGGCGAGCAGGAACACGTCTGGATCGGATTGCTCTAGCGCCATGCGGCAGGGTTCGACAAGATTAACGCCCAAGCCCCAGCCGCGAATCATGCCCTCGTCACGCATCTGGGTCAGCGCTTTCGCCGCTCCCTGCATGGCTTGCTGAAAATACTCGGTCCATTGCGGACCCCACTGGTCTTCCGACACATCGTGGATGAACACAACGTCGATACGGTCGATGCCCATTCGCTCAAGGCTGTCCTCAATGGAGCGACGCGCGCCATCGGCGGAGTAATCGACGATACGTTTGTTGGGCAATTCGTCGACAAAGGGCTTGGCATTCTCCGGTGCGTTCGCAGGCTGCAGCAAACGACCTACCTTGGTGCTCAACACGAACTCATCGCGAGGCTTGCCGCTCAGCATACGTCCGAAACGCTGCTCAGCCAGACCGGCCCCGTAATGCGGCGAAGTATCGTAGTAGCGAATGCCTGCTTCCCAGGCAGCTTCAAGCGTTGCGTCTGCAGTGGCTTCGTCCAGCGGGGTGAACATATTTCCCAGCGGTGCGCCGCCAAAACCGAGACGTGGAAGAGTGATGCGCATGATGCCTCCTTAGATGCATAAGCCAAAGTTGATGTGGTTCTGCATGGGAGGGTCTTTTGCAGCGGGATGTTCCAGCTAATCAGGCGCTTACTCATATCGGATTTCGGCTTTATTAAGCCAGCTGCAGGGCGCCCTGTATTGGCACAAACGCGCGGTACTCGGTGCTCGATGGCCGAACCCTTCATCGTCACAGCTCTCCACTTCAGCGATGAGCGCCCGTCATTGGAAGTGACGGGCCGCTGGCTCGCGCTCACGTGGCTTAGGTTCACCATCATTCGAATCGGTGAGGATTGGAACGAGGAGGTCCCCCAATGCGATAAGGGCTACAGCGATCACAGATGTCAGGATCGGGGTGCTGTCTTCGGCGCAGCGGCGGATGGTTGAGCCGTTCATCTTGCTCGACAGCTTCGGACCAGTGGATTTCGGTCCGGAGGAGGGCATCGATACATCCTGCTGCCAGATGACTCAGGTGCGCTGGCGTTTTAAACACAGCCGATACGCGACGGTCTTATAGCCTCGGAAAAACCTCCGGAAGCTGCACGTACTCGCCAGCGAGCCAGTAAAACGTGGTGCACCATCGGCTAAGCGGCGCGATAAATTTGAGGGGTTGTCGATTTCACATGGTGCCGGACGACTAGATCAGCAATTTCGGAAATAGCGATATCTACAAACCGACGGAGTTGGCCATGATCAAACTGTACGGAACACCCCCGACCCGCGCTTTGCGCGTTATCTGGTTACTCAACGAACTAGACCTGGATTACGAAATGCTCCCGGTGAGCATCCTTGAAGGTGAAAACCGACAACCAGACTTTCTGGCACTCAACCCCGCCGCCAAAGTTCCGGTATTGGTCGACGGAAGCCTCGTGATAACCGAATCGGCCGCGATTCAACTCTACCTGGCCGAGAAGAATCCCCAGTCGGGTTTCATCCCGGAGTCGGTGGAAGATCGGGCCCAGATGTATCGCTGGGTTTTCTTTCTAATGACCGAGATCGAGCAGCCCCTGTGGCGCATCGTGCGTCACACGTTCCTTTACCCGGAAGAGAAGAGGCTGCCTCAGGATATCGACCTGGCAAGGCAGGATTGCTTGGAGATGGTGGCGGTGCTCGAGCGACACATGCACGACCGCGAATTCTTGGTTGCCGACCGGGTCAGCGTAGCCGACTTCAACGCCGCTTATACGTTGGACTGGGCAAACGAAGAGAAGATGCTCGATGGCGCACCGAGGTTGAAAGCGTACCTGCAGTCGATGTACGCCCGACCCAAGGCTCCGCCAACCATCGCAGAAGCATTCGCAGCGCTTCAGAGCCAGTCCGTTGTCGGCGATGCGGTGGAGGCCGGATAGATCCGCGGTTCGCGCCAAAGCGAACGGCAACAACCTTATTTTCCGGTCGATTGCTAGCTTAGTAATCGACCGCTTCAAGGCGAACGACGGACGAACAAGTAGTGTCCTGCTGTCGCTTCACTCTATCTGCGCGGCTGGGTTCACCTATTAGCCGATCATGGAGACTCAAAATGACCAGCAAAAACACCATCTGCCTCTGGTATGACGGCACCGCACTCGAGGCTGCGACGTTCTATGCCGAGACCTTTCCGGACAGCGCAGTCAACGCTGTCCATCGCGCGCCGGGCGACTATCCGTCGGGCAAGGAGGGCGATGTTCTGACCGTCGAGTTCACGGTAATGGGCATCCCTTGCCTCGGACTCAACGGGGGCTCAGCGTTCAAACATAGCGAGGCGTTTTCGTTCCAGGTTGCGACCGACGACCAAGCCGAGACGGACTGCTTATGGAACGCGATTGTCGGTAACGGCGGCCAGGAAAGCGAATGCGGCTGGTGCAAGGACAAATGGGGCCTGTCGTGGCAAATCACGCCGCGGGTACTGACAGCCGCATATACCAGCCCTGATCAAGCAGCGGCCAAGCGCGCCTTCGAAGCGATGATGGGCATGCGAAAGATTGATGTTGCGGCGATCGAAGCGGCGTTGAAGGGCTGATCAGCCCTTAGAACTCAGTGCAGTCCGTGTGCCACCCCGTTGACTGCCGATACTGCAGCAGCGGGGCCGTCGCTGAGGTCCATATGAGGACAAAAGCAGCCAGTGAGAACAGCCGCTGCTTGGTTCGCCAATAGGTCCGTTACCGGCTAACCGTAGTGCCAGCCCATGCGCTCCTTTCCGCGCCAGAATTGAACATCCCCCTTAGAGGTAGCCGTACCTTCAACCTGCGGCTGTTTGCGCGCTCTGTGAAAGACCCCCGGTGTTTATCTCGCATCGCTTCGTGTGATGCGTCTTGCATGGCTCAGGAATGAGCGACCGCTACTGGCCCGATTGCATAAAGTGACGCCTATTGAACAGGGGGCTACGTTCTACAGCTGAACGGCGGCAGCTGCAGTACGTTAAGGTTGCACTATGAGCGGCAGTACGCCTCGGTCAGTCGGCCATCCCGTCTACGTCCCTTGAAGGGGCGGGCTAAGTGACGGTTGATCTCAATGTGAACAGGGCTTGCTACACATCAGAACAAGCTGAATCAGGAGCGTTTCATGTGATGGCAGGGGAAGACGAAGCACTGGAGGGGCAGGTGGAGCCGAAGCGCAGCCCGTTCGTGATCGCGGTGGCATTCATGCTGGCTGCGGCGGTTCTGATCCCGCTACTAAACGCGGAAGTGAAGTACCTCGGCGTGTTCTACCCGGTCATTCAGTTGCTTTGGTGCCGCTACTTCGGCCATGTGGTGTTCATGCTGGTAGTGTTCGCGCCGCGCAAAGGGCTGGCGCTGTTTCGCTCTCAGCGCCCTTGGTTGCAAATCGTGCGGTCTTTGCTGTTCTGCTTTACCTCTTTCCTGATGTTCAGTGCCCTCCAGTATGTGCCGGTGGCCACGGCCGCAGCGGTAAGTTTCACGGCGCCTATGGTGGTGCTGGTACTGGCACCGTTCATGCTAGGCGAGAAGGTAAGCCTGCTGAAAACAGTCGCGGCGATCTGTGGGTTCGCTGGGGCTCTGTTTGTCATCCAGCCGGGTGGCGATACTTTTCATCCTGCCGTGTTACTGGTGCTCTTCAGCGCTATTACTTCAGCGCTTACGCAAATTCTGTCGCGCAAGCTCGCCAGCCACGACACACCGGAAACGTCCAACACATACATGGCCGCTGCTGGGTTCGTGTTGGCGAGCCTGATGCTGCCGTTCTTCTGGCAGTCTCCGGACAACCTGGTGCATCTCGGGTTGCTGATCAGCATGGGCATTCTTGGCGGTGGCGGGCACTATTGCTTGGTCCGTGCATTCGAAGTGGCTCCCGCGCCGTTTGTCGCGCCGTTCACTTACCTACAGATCGTCGGCGCGAGTCTGCTGGGCTACCTGCTTTTTGCCGAACTGCCAAATCTATGGAGCTGCATCGGTACCTTAATCATCGTGCTGAGCGGGTTGGTTGTCTTGTTGGGTGAGCAATACCTAGCGTCGCAGCGCCTGAGGACGTTGGACAGATCGGCCGGCTGAGACGACCAAGCTCAGCAGAGCGGGTGACCGCAATGTTGCACCAGTTCGATCAGCGAGTTGCTCGCCACCAGCACACAAAACGAGCGGAACGGAATTGCAGGCAAATGAGGCTTACTGGTACCGGAGTACCCTGAAGTAATAATGAAAAACCGTGATTGATAGAAATATCAGCAAAATCAGCTAATTATATATAAAGCTATTTCGTTTACGGCTGCCGCAATTTCGGCTGCCGGCACCGTCAACACCGAGGTGTAGTACCCATGTATTTGAAGCCCAGGAAGCGCGAGAGGAACCACCGAGCAGCCCTGCGGTCAGGACGCTGAGCTGGGCTCCATGGAGTCGCTGCCAATCAGTGCGCTGCTGGGGTGGCGTCCGGCCTTCTCTGCCTTTTTTCGCGCACTGATGGTCGCGACGCACTGGTCCTCGTTATTGAGGATGACGATGCACTCCAGGCACTGGATGCACTCGTCATAGTCGATGCCCCCGTCGCGCTTGATCGCGCCGATCTCGCAATGATTCTTGCAATGCTGGCAGGGCTGGCCACAGGCGTCGATGCGCTTGAGCCATGAAAACAGATGAAATCTGCCGAGCATTGCTAGCCCGGCGCCCAGCGGGCAGACGTATCGGCAGTAGAACTTATGCACGAACAGGCCGAGCCCGAGCAGGATCACCGCGTAAAGCACGAACGGCCAGGACCGCACGAAGAACAGCGTGATGCTGGTCTTGAACGGCTCCACCTCAGCGAGCCGCTCGGCTAGCGTCAGCGAATAGAAGGCCACCGGCACCAGCAAGAGGAGGATCAAGTACTTCAGCCATTGCAGGCGCAGGTGAAGGCGATCGGACACTTTCCACTGACGGATGCGTAGACGCTTGGCCACCCAACCGAGCATTTCCTGTAGCGCGCCGAACGGACAGAGCCAGCCGCAGAACACCCCGCGGCCCCAGAAGAACAGGCTAACAAAGGTGAAGCTCCAGAGGATAAAGATCACCGGGTCCATTAGAAACACACGGATATCGAAATCCTTCCCCAGCGCCAGGAGCATGGTGAAGATATTTACCACCGACAGCTGGCCTTGGGCGTAAAGGCCAACGAACGCCAGGGTGAACAAGAGAAAGCCGGCCCGAAATAGGTGAAAGCCACGGCTATGTTGGCTGATGCGGTGTTGCCAGATGAATACGCAGATCAGCATCAGCAGCGACAAGCCAACCAGGCCGGCCTGCCACCAGCGCTCCTGCCACATGCGTAACCAGATGGGCGTCGGCTCGGCCGCGACCTGCGCTTCTTCGACATCGAAGAGGTCGCGGTCGAGCTGGAAATCCCGCATGAAATGCGTGTTGCTTTCCACAAGATGGTTGCGCCGCAGGTTCACGTTCAAACGTAACCTGGCAGGCTCTGCGGGGTTGAAGGCGTTATGTGCCTTAATGCGGAAGACGTTCGCCTCGAAACCATCGAGTGGGGCGTCGAGCATCTCCATCACCGCGCCGTTGTTGAAATTCATGTCGTGCAGTTCGATGGCGTGGTCGTTCTGCATCAGTACCAGGCGACTCGGTGCTGTGGCGGGCACGAAGTCTTCCGGCACATGGAGGTACATGCCGGAAGACAGCACCAGCACGGCCTGTTCGTTGGGCTTCAATTCTTCGTTGAGCTTGGCGAAACCGGTCTCGCCGAGCAGGTTGCGGCCGATGCTCGGTGCATTCAGGTAAGCGAAATAGAGGTCGCTGAACGGCGCGTCGCTTCCAGCCTTGATCTCCAGATAACGATCGAGTGGCCCAAGGGCCTGTTCTACCTCGTCGCGACTGATGGTCCAGTGCTGGAGATATCCGCTTTCGAGTAGCTGCGACCAGTCGAGCGGCTCATAGAGGTCGGGTTTCACGGTAGCCAAGGGACCACTGGCGAAACCTTCGAGCAGCTTGCGCGCGACGCCCAAGGCCGACAGCAGGACGGTTTCGTTGAGGATCACCACTGACACGGTTGCCTTGCTCACTCCGTCGATGCGCGTCACCGAATCGCTTGCATCCGCCGCACTCTGCCCGCCCACCACGATTGGTTTGCCGATCGACGTCTGCCGGTATTGCTCGACGAAATCGAACAGCGACTGCTCGCCAAGTCCATGTAAGAAGACCGGTTCGTGGTGTTCTAACACCGTGACGCCGGCGAGCACGCCCTCGGTGTCCATGCCGATCAACAGCCGTATCGGCTTGCCGGAGAACCCCTGCAGGTTGGAGTAGTCAGTGGACTCGAAGGCGTAGCCAAGCAATTCGTCGAGTTGATAGACGCTGTGCACCGGCGGGTTGTCCTGCTTCGGCTCGATGCGAGTGGCCTTGGGAAACAGCTGCTGGATCTGCGCGTCCAGCGCTTGGGCGAAAAGCGTCGGGCTGGTGAGCACGCATACCACCAGTAGCAAGCGCGATAGGAAGTCGGCGCTGCGTTTCATAGATGCCTCTAGGCGTATTGTTATACGCACATGCTATCCAGCGCTCGCACCGCCACCATGCAACTTGATGATTGAAATGGCAGCACTTCAGTCTAATAACCTCGTCTGCCGCCACGCCGTGCACTCATTGCCGTGCACTCATTATTTGCAGCGCCAAGTGTTCGTGGCTGCCCTGAAGCCTTGTGCAATGGTGCGGATGGGAGAGTCGTCGTTGCCAATGCGACCGGACACGCTGGTCCTGGCCGTCGAACTCGTTTCTCGCCGGAACCTTTCCCACACCCATTCTCCTGGCACGTCCGTCATGCGGACCAGGTATGCCGAAGCGCGACGGCGTACTACCTAAGCGCTGCTCCTTCCGGCTCGACTGTCACCTGCTTACAGCGCAAGACGGCAATCGCCGCCAAAGCAGTAGCCAATCGCCGCCATCGCAGTGTATGGCCGACCCGTTGTGCTTTCGATAATCCGCCTCGACACGACTGCCCGTCGTCACATCAGCGGAGAGCGCCATGCACAACAAGAAAAAAGCAGTTACCACCCTAATGCCGTTGGCCCTGGCCAGCGCGATTGCGATGACCTTGAGCCAGTCGGCAGTTGCCGAAATCATGCTTTATGACAAGGATGACACCACGTTCGCTGTCGACGGCTACTTCAACACGTTTTATGTCAGCAGCGACGTGGATCGTGCCGGGGAGCAATTCGACCGGGACCAGTCCCGTGTGAAAATGGGCTTTCTGCCCAATTACATCGGCTTCAACTTCAGCAAGCAGCTCGATGACCTGAAAGTCGGTGGGCGCTCGTCTTTCTGGGTAACGATCAACGACAGCGACACCAATGCCACCGAGACTGGCATCGACGTTCGCCAATTCTACGGTACGGCGTCCAGCGACCAATGGGGCGAGGTGCTCTTCGGTAAGGACTTCGGTCTTTTTGGTCGATCGAACATTTTTCTGGACGAAATGCTCACCGGATATGGCCAGGTCAGCGACACTCTGGGGCTGGTCGATTTCGGCGGTGTTTCGTTCGGCAATATCGGCACAGGCTATCCGTACCCGTTCCCGACCTCGCAGATCACCTATCGCTCGCCGGTCATGAGCGGCCTACGTATTGCCGCCGGCATCATGGATCCGGTCGACACCACGGATGACGCCAGCAGCGCACTGGATGAGGCCTACCAGGACAGTCCACGCTTCGAGACCGAGATCACTTACCAGTTCGATCTCGCCGGGGCCAAGATTTACTCCTGGGTCAACGGCATGCAGCAGACATCCAAGAACACCGACAGCAGTGTCGATGAAGTCGACTCCAAGGGCATCGGCTACGGTATCCAGGCGAAAATGGGCGCATTCTCCGTCACCGCCTCGGGTTTCCAGGCCGAAGGCATCAACCCGTTCTATACCAACAACGCTGGCGAAGCGCAGCTTCGTGACGTGGATAGCGACGGCTACCTGCTTCAGGGCTCCTACACCTTTGGCAAGAACCGCATTGCCCTGTCTACCGGCAAGACCAAAGATGATGGTAATGGTCTGGGCACCGCTGCCGATTACGAAACCCGTGGTATCGCCTACTTCCGTACCATCAACGACAACCTGAAGCTGGTTGCCGAATTGAACCAGTTCGAGCTGAGGGGGCGGGACACCGACGCCCTCGACGAGGACACCCGTACCTACGCCATAGGCGCCGCGCTGAGCTTCTAAGCGCAGCCTGCAACATCCAGGCGGACGCCTCTTCGGGCGTCCGCTTTTTTTTGTTCGATGAAGCTAGGAGCGCCGAGCCTGCACTCTTTCGCCGCTTTGCTACCTTGGCAGGTCGCCGCCGGTACTGAAGTAGCATTTCCGAGCCCTATGCCCTGACTAAGAATGAGGACATACGAAACGGTTGATGGGGTGCGGTGCGTGGTCGAGCAAGAATCCGAAGTGATACGCACAGCGATGTCAGAGGCCCGTAACGTCGAAACGGTGGCGCAGGATCTGGCGCGCCAGCTGATCCATCCGCATCTCGGTTTCGTGCTGTTCTTCTGCTCGGCCGAATACGACCTTCCTGCGCTGGGCGATGCGCTGCAGCAGTACTTCGGCGGCGTGCGTGTGGTGGGCTGCACCTCGGCGGGAGAAATCACCTCGCAAGGCTATGGCCGCAGCTGCGTGACAGCGATTGGCTTCGATCACCGCAGTTTCTCCATTGCCAGCGAACTGATCGTCGAGATGGATCGCTTCAGCCTGATCGACGCCCAGCAGTTGGTGGAACGTCTGGGCAATGTTTGTCGCAGCAACTCGTTAGCGCCGATCAAGGGCCACAGTTTCGCGATGACCCTGCTCGATGGCTTATCGAGCCGCGAGGAAATCGTCCTGGCGGCCTTGAGCGCTGCGTTTGGCAGCATTCCGCATTTCGGCGGCTCGGCCGGCGATGACAACCATCTGACCGATACCCACGTCTATTACGACGGCAGGTTCCACAGCGGCGCGGCCATCGTGGTGCTGGTCAATACCTGGCTGGATTTCGAGGTGTTCACCACCCACCACATGCTGCCGCGCAACGACAAACTGGTCGTGACACAAGCCGACAGCAACGCTCGTCGCGTCTACGAACTGAACGCAGAACCCGCTGCCGAGGAATACGCCCGGCTGATCGGCGTGAATGTCAGTGACCTTGACCACCGGTTGTTCGCCGCACACCCGCTCGCTGTGCGCATTAACGAGCAGTACTACGTGCGTTCGATTCAGAAGGTCAATGACGACCTCAGCCTGACGTTCTATTGCGCGGTGGAGAACGGCATTGTTCTTACGGCCATGCGCCCCGGACCGCTGATGCCCAATCTTGAAACGCTGTTCGAACGCCTCGAACAGCGGTTGGGCGCGCCTTTGCTGACCATAGGGTGCGATTGCTTCTTGCGACGGCTGGAAATCGAGACCCAGGGGACTACCGAGCAGACGTCCGCCTTTCTCCGACGCCAACAGGTGATCGGTTTCAACACCTACGGAGAGCAGTTCAATGGCATGCACATCAACCAGACCTTCACCGGTGTCGCCATCGGTCGGCCTGGAGGGCGGGCTGGAGAAAAGAGTGCTCGCTGAACTGCTGGAGCGGCAGATCGAACTCGAGCGCGAGAACGACAAGCTGCGCCGTATCAACGCAGCGCTCATCGAGCGCATCGAATCCAGCGGCACGGGGCGCGATGCCTCTTATGCCGCGTTTCAGCATTCGGTCGAACTGGCCGAGCAGGTGCGCGAGCGCACCGACGCGTTGAACCAGGCGATGGCCGAGCTGAAAGCCAGCAATCGATTGCTCAGCGATGCGCGATTACGGGCCGAAACCGCGCATCAGCACTTGGTCGATGCCATCGAAAGCATCTCCGACGCCTTTGTCCTGTTCGACAAAGACCAGCGCATCGTGCTGTTCAACAAGCGCTTCAAATCCCTCTGGAGCCGCACTCGAGCACGTATCAACAGCGGCACCCGGCTAGCCGAGGTGCGGCGGTTGGCGGAAAGTAGCGGGTTGATCGCCGAGGAGCATCGCGGTAAAGGCAAAGATCCCACCGTTTACCGTCTGCACAACGGCCGCTGGGTGCAGGTCAGCGAACGCGCGACCCGCGAAGGCGGGCTGGTGATGCTCTACACCGACATTACCGAGGTCAAGGTCAGCGAAACCATGCGCCGCGAACAGGCGTTAGCGCAGAAGTCCCGATTGCTGCAGCGCGCCGTGGACAACCTGTCCCAGGGCGTCGCCATGGTCAGCGCCGACGGAGGGCTGGAGCTCTGGAATCGTCGCTTTCTTGAGCTTTGCGGCCTGGCGCCGATCGAGGCGCATAGGCCGTTCGAAGAGGTCATGGCCGACAGCGAGCTCAAGCTGCTGACGCCCAACACACGCGACACCGACGGCCTGCCGCTGGCCGAACTCGAACAACATCTATTCGACGGCCGTACGCTGGAGATACGCACCCATCCGTTGCCCACCGGCGGCTTCGTCAACACATTCACCGACATCACCGAGCGCTACCGGCACGCTGAGGCGCTGCGTGAAAGCGAACGCTGGATACGCCTGATCACCGACCACGTGCCGGCGTTGATCGCCTATGTGTCGGCAGACCTGACCTACGAATTCACCAACAAGGTGTACGAGGAATGGTATCGCTGGCCCAGCGACGGCATGCTCGGCCAGTGCCTGCCCGAGATCCACAGCGGTGAGCACTGGCAGCAGCTCGAGCCCTATATCGACCGGGCCATGTCTGGAGAAAGCGTCAGTTTCGAAATGGCCGAGCACAACCATGCCGGTCAGCAGCGCTACATGCTGCGCTCCTACGTGCCGAATCGGCAGCCTAACGGCGAAGCGGCGGGCATCTTCGTGCTGATTCAGGACATCACCGACCGTCGGCGCACCGCCGAAGCGCTGCATCAGGCCTATCAGAATCTCGAACAACGGGTGCGCGAACGGACCGCGGAGCTGACCAGCCTGAACGAACAGCTGCTCTGCGAAATCGACGAGCGCGCGCACGCCGAGGCGCGACTGCGCGAAGCCAAGCGCGAGGCCGAACTGGCCAATCTGTCGAAGACCAAGTTTCTCGCCGCGGTGAGCCACGACCTGCTACAGCCGCTCAACGCGGCGCGGCTATTTACCAGTGCGCTAATGGAACAGCCTGCGGCACCTAGCGGCGGGCTGATCCGCAATATCAGCAATTCCTTGGAAGACGTGGAGAATCTGCTCGGCACCTTGGTGGATATTTCCAAGCTCGACGCGGGCGTGATCAAGCCGGATATCGCGCCCTTTGCCGTCAGCGAGCTGCTGGAAAATCTTGCCGTAGAGTTCCGGCAGATTGCAGGCAGCGAGCGGCTGCAACTGGACTTCATCCCGTGCTCGGCGCTGGTGCGCAGCGACATCCAGCTGCTCGCTCGGATATTGCGCAATCTGCTCACCAATGCGATTCGCTATACGCCCGAAGGACGTGTGCTGCTCGGTTGCCGCCGTCGACGTCAAAGCCTGTCGATCGAGGTTTGGGACACCGGCGTGGGGATTGCCGAAGACAAGCTGGAGGAGGTGTTTCGGAATTCAAGCGAGGCGAGGGCGTGCGGCCCAACCAGGACCGAGGGCTCGGGTTGGGGCTGGCCATCGTCGAAAAGATCGCCCGCATGCTCGGCCACCGCATTATGGTGCGCTCGCAACCGGGGCGTGGTTCGGTATTTGCCATCGAGGTCCCATTGTCCAAGCGTGCACCGAAAGCCCAGGTGGAGCCCGCAACCACCGATCTCTTGCTGGAAAAGCTCAAGGGCGCGCGGGTCTGGGTGCTCGACAACGACACTGCGATCTGTGCCGGTATGCGCACCTTGCTCGAAGGCTGGGGTTGCGCCGTGACCACCGCCCTGTCCGAAGAAGACCTGGCCGGCCAGGTCGACAACTTCCACGCCGACGCCGACCTGATCATTGCCGATTACCACCTGGATAACGGCTGCAACGGGGTCGATGTGGTCGCCACGGTCAACGCCCGCCGCGCCAGCCCGCTACCGGCACTGATGATCACCGCCAACTACAGCAACGAACTCAAGCAGAAGGTCAGGGAGCTGGGCCACATGCTGATGCATAAACCGGTGCGCCCCATGAAGCTGAAAACGGCCATGTGTCACATGATGGAACAGGGGCACGCTTGAGCCGGTCCGTCCAGCTCTGTTCGCGAGCAAGCTCGCTCCTACGACCTACGTTGCCCTTGTAGGAGCGAGCTTGCTCGCGAATGCTTTTACGGGGTGAGGATCAGCGACGCAGATAGGCCGCGAAGTCGATATCGCCAGCAGACAGGATCGCCTGCACGCGGTTGTGCACGTTGAGCTTGCGCAGGATCGCCGAGACATGGGCCTTGACCGTGGTTTCGGCAATGTCGAGGTTGTAAGCGATCTGCTTGTTCGATTCGCCTTTGGTCATCCGTTCCAGCACTAGCAACTGCTTGCGCGTCAGCGCCTGTAGCAGCTCCGGCGGGATGGTCTGTTCGTGATGCTGAGAGCGGCGAGTATTGGCGTTTTGGCTGCGGATAATATCCGAGGGCAGATAGACGCTGCCGTTGAGAATCTGCTCGATGGCCTCGGTCATCTGCGTGCGCGGCGAAGATTTGGTGATGAAACCGCAAGCGCCATAAGTGATTGCCTGTAACACGATCTGCTTATCCTGCTCGGCGGAGACGATCACTACCGGAATGGTCGGCGCCTCGTTGCGCAGATTGATCAGGCCGTTGAGCCCATGCATGCCGGGCATGTTCAGGTCCAGCAGCACTAGATCCAGATCGTCGTTTTCCAGCGTCATCGCCAATGCGCTGTCGAGGTCGGCGGTTTCAAGAATTTCGCTGCCTGGAAAACCATCTTGGATGACGTTGTGGATGGCTTCGCGAAACAGTGGATGGTCATCAGCAATTAATATCTTGTACATGGCCGGTCACCTCATTGTTGTGATTATGGTGGGGTGGTTCGGGTAGCGCTTCGTCCTGTGCGACAGCGGATGATCGGTGGCGCGTTGCGTCGAACCAGTTTCAGGCGGGTAGGTCACGGCGGCGCGCAGAATGCTGCATCGGTAACGTTCAATGCCGGAACGATGGGATACGCCCTTAGGTGCCTCCCACTTGGTTGCAATCAGCAACAACACCGGCAGACTTGTCATCTTCCGCTTTCCAGTACTTCGGTCGGCTACATTACAGAGCCATGAGCGCTGTTTTGAAATCCTACCATCGACAGAAAAACCAGTACCAAAGTAGTAGAGACTCGCTCAGGCCGTTCGCCGCAACGCGGCGTGTTGCGGATTGAAGCTCAGCATGGCGAGCAAGCTGAACAACAGGGTCAGGCCGAAGCAGATCGCCAGCGCCATCGGATTAAATCGCTCGTACAGCGCATAGCGCACCAGTTCGACCGCAAAGGTGAAGGGGTTGAACGAGCAGATCCAGTACAGCCATTCATTGGCGTCGCGCATTTTCCACAGCGGATATAGCGCCGAGGACAAGAAGAACATGGGGAAGATGACGAAATTCATCACCCCGGCAAAGTTCTCCAGCTGACGGATACCGTTTGAGAGCAACAGTCCCAACGCGCTGAGCAACAGCGCCACCAACAGCAATGCAGGCAATACCGCAAGCAGGCCCGCTGCGGGTGGCTGCACCCCGTAGAGCCAGGCCACAAGAAGAAACGCATAGACCTGCAGGAGTGAAATCAGCGCGGTCGCCAAGAGCTTGCTGGCGAGCAGGAAACCGCGCGGTAACGGGCTGGTCAGCAGTACGCGCATGCTGCCCATTTCGCGGTCGTAGACCATCGAGAGCGAACCTTGCATCCCGTTGAACAACAGGATCATGCAGGCCAGGCCGGGAACGATGTAGGTTTCGTAAGTAATGTAGGTGTCATACGGTTCAATGATCGCGATGCCCAGCGCCGCGCGAAAACCGGCCGCAAACACCACCAGCCACAGCATCGGCCGCACCAATGCGCTGAAGAACCGTGAGCGTTGCTGGACGAAACGCAGCCACTCGCGCCAGACGATGGCACGCAGGCATTCCCAATAGGCAGTCATGAGGCATGCTCCAAAAGTGGCTGACGGGCAGGACGCAGGCGCATCAGGCCGCGGCCGATTGACGGGTCAGGCGGATGAAGGTCTGTTCCAGATTGCCGTCCATGGCGGACAACACATCGGCACGGCCCTGAGCGACCAGATTCCCGCGATTGGGATCAGCAGATCGTCGTCGGCGCGGACTTCATCGAGCAGATGCGTGGTCCAGAGCGCACTCATACCTTCATTGCGACAAAGCTGGCGGACGTGGTCGTTAAGCGCCTGGCGGCTGGCCGGATCGAGTCCGGCGCTGGCTTCGTCGAGAAGTAGCAGGCTGGGCTCGTGCAGCAGCGCGCGGGCAATCTCCACCCGCCGCCGGTGACCGCCGTTGAGCTCGCGAATCTTGCTTTTGCCTCGTTCGCCGAGTTGCTGGCGGTCCAGTTCCAGCTCGATACGGGCATTCGCCAGCGTTCGTGGCATCCCATGCAGCGCGGCGTGGTAGCGCAGGTTTTGTTCGACGCTGAGGTCAAGATCCAGGGTGCTCTGTTGGAACACCACGCCGAGGCGGCGCAGGGCCCGGCGCGGTTGATCGCGCAGGCTGTATCCGGCCACTTGGATATTGCCCTGCTGCAGATCATAGAGCCGGGTAAGCAGTGCGATCAGCGTGGATTTGCCGGCGCCATTCGGGCCGAGCAGGGCGGTGAAGTGTCCGGCTGCGGCACGGAAGCTGACATCCTGCAAGGCCTGACGGGCCTTATAGGCGAAGCTGACGTTCTCCAGCTGCAGAGCGGTCATGGCGCAACCACCACGCCCCAGGGGTAGCGCCCAACCTTGATCGACTTGACCACCTTGAGCGTATTCACGTCGATGACCGAAACGTCGCCGCTCACGCCGTTGGTGGTCAGCAGTTGGCTCTCATCGAGATTGAATGCCATGTGCCAGACACGCCGGCCAACCAGCAGGTAATCGAGCACCTCGTAGGTTTTCGCATCGACAACAGCAATGTGGTTAGCGGGGCCGAGGGCGACGAAGGCGTATTTGCCGTCTGAGCTGAGCTTGATGCCCACCGGCTGAACCTTGTCTCGGTGCACGCCCTTGATCTGAAAATCCAGCGTCTTGAGGATCTGCCGCTGCTCGACGTCGACCACGCTGACCGTGCCGCCGATTTCTGAGGACGCCCAGAGCACCTTGCTGTCCTTACTGAATTCGACATGGCGCGGGCGTTGGTCGACCAGCGTGTTGTCCACCAGCGCATTCGTGGACGTGTCGATCCAGTGCAGCATGTTCGTGGTTTCACTGGTGTTCACCGCCCATTTGCCATCCGGGCTCACGGCCATGCCCTCGGGCTCGACGCCTACGTCGATCTGCGCCAACACTTCTTCATTATCGACGTCGACCACGGTGACCAGGGCATCGTCCTCGTTGGAGATGTACAGCCATTTATTGTTCGGGTGCAGCGCGAACTGCTCAGGGTCGGCCCCGGATGGCAGTTGCTTGATGATTCGGCGTGTCGCCAGGTCCATGACCTGAACCGTGTCCGAGTCGCTGGCGCAGATGTACAACAGCTTGTTGTCGTGGGACAGCGTCAGACCGCGCGGCCGCTGGCCCACTTCGAGGGTCTCGACCGTTTCCAGGGTGTTCAGGTCGATCACGCTGATGGTGTCGTCCTTTTCATTGGACACATAGGCGGTGGCGGCCAGGGTCGATCCGCTGGCGCAGATCAGCATATAGGTGATGGCGGTGGCAAGTAGAGTTCGAATCATCTGAAAGTTCTCTTGTTGTTGTGTGGCGCCATCAGCGTATGGCGGAATCTGATTGCTGATCCATGTGTTTCAGGTAGTCGTCGGCCTCGGTCTGGCCGCCCTTCGATGCGCTCATCAGCCACTCCCGAGCCGCCTGCCGATCGATGGCGACGCCACGGCCTTCAGCCAGTGCGACGCCCCAGTGGTAACGCGCAAGGCTGACGTAGCTGGCGTCGTCGGGCTGCTCGGCGCCGCGCTTGAGCAATGTCGCGGCGCGTTCGAGATCCTTGTCGACGCCGCTGCCGCTCTCGTACATCTGCGCCAGCGAAATCATCGAGTAGATGTCCTCCCAGCGCCGTACACAGTCCTCGAAGATCTGCTTGGCTGCATCGAAGTTGCCGGTCTTGGCGGTGACGTAGCCGTACAGGCATTTGATCCGCTTGGGGCTGTCGATGTAGGCCTCGTATCCCAGCTCGTCGGCTCGCCCGGCGGCTGAGGTGAAGATCAGTGCTCCGGACAGCACGGCTGCAACGAGGCGCACGGCGGGAACCGTGTTCATGATTTGGCCTCGCTCATCCGGCATTCACTTTCCGGTCGATCGAAGCCCAGGGTGTCCAGTTCGCTCGTGGGATGCAGAAAACCATCCTGCGGCGAGTTGGAAACCAGCCCGCGCGGATGCACCAGTGGAATCGGCTGACGTAGCTGACCATTCCAGGGGCGGAAGGTGAGTTTGCGGCCCTTGAAGCCATCCACTGGCAGGATGTCGCTCAACGAAACCTGACGAATAGTCTGCGGGTCGGTCACACCGAGCTTGGTGATCGCGGTGGCCAGGCTGCGCACGCCGATCCAGGCGGCGAAGTCGCGATCGTTCATCCAGCGATTGGCGAGGGCTTCGAAACGCTTTTGCAGCTGCGCGGCGCCATAGGTCTCGACTGTCTTGTGCCAGCCGGTCGGGGTCATGCCCTGCGTGCCGACTACCGGGCGCGGCAGCCAGGTGTGGTAGGGCACGTACTCGCCGAAATCGCCGCGCTCATCCGCGACCACCACCACGTCGTAGTCGTCGGCTTGGGTGAACAGTGGCATGTCCGCCTGGGCGGTGCGGCGCTGGTCGTTATCGAACGACCAGGGCTTCTCTTCGATGATTTTGTGACCGAAGCGCTTGGCCGCGCGCCGCAGTGCCTCTGCGTAGGTCTGATCCTCTGGCGTCGGGCCGCTGATCAATAACCAGCGGTTCCAGCGGCGTACGGCAAGAAACTGAGCCAAGGCATCGGCCAGCATGCTGCGGCTGGGCAGGGTATGCAGCACATTGGCGAGGCAGTTTGTAGTGCGCAGTTCGTCGCTGGCGCTGCCTGCGTTAATGAGGAGGCTGTTGGGCATTGCATTGGCGAGCTGGCTCAGGTTGGCGGCCGGTGCGTTGACCACGAATAAACGTAAGCCTTCCCGATGCAGCTGACGCGCGTCTTCAAGGAGTTGCTCGGGAGTATCGCTGTTGATGGTCGTCAATGTGTAGCTGTGCTTGAGAAAACGTCCGGTGGTGTTGCTGTCGATGATGGCCAACTCGGCGCCACGCTGCCCGGCATCGATTGGCTCGGGAATCACGTTGGAGAGAAGCGGACCCGGATCCGGGCGGTAACCCAGATACCCGATCCGCACCGACAACGTCTCGCCGGGCACCGGCGCAGCGGTGGCAACAAGCGGGGCGCAGGCGAGGGCGATGAGGTAGCCGGCTCGTTGTACAAAATGGCGCATGGGCAGCTCCTATGGCGTTGCGGCCAGCATAGGAACCATGGCGGGGTGGGGAAATATGCAGAAAGTACCAGTCACTGTGTACCAAGGTAGTAAATAAGCGTCCCGCGGCTGCTCATAGGATAGGGCCACCGATAACAATAACGAGCAGACCCCTATGCCTCCATTCAAAGCGCTGGCGCTCAATTTGCTATTCCTCGGCAGCTTGATCGGCTTCGATCATGCTCACGCGACGGGTGATTTGACGTTGCGCACCCAGGCGCTGCCTGACCTCAAGTTCGGCTCCGAGGAAACGGACTACGCGGTCTCGCAGAAGGAATACCAGCTGGAAACCGGCGTTGCCTATCAGCTCAAGGTCATCACCGACGGGCAAAAGGAATGCGCGTTCCAGGCGCCCGAGTTCGCCCGGTCGATCTTCCTGCGCAAAGTCGAGGCAGGTGGCGTGGAAATCAAGGCCGTTACCCTGGTCGAGCTGGAGTTCGAGGAAGCAGGTGAGGCGGAGATCTTCTTCTTGCCGGTCAAGCCGGGCACCTACCCGTTCTACTGCAAAGGCCTGCAGAACAAGGGGATGGAAGGCCGGTTCGTGGTGAAGTAGCGCGCTCGGCCATGAATCCTGGCCTGCGCAGCGGTCCCACGACGCCGGAGACCCCATGTATGTCCGCTCTCTGGCGAATCTATTTACTGGTCACGCTGTTTTTCGTTCTGGTGGCGGCCGTCTGCCTAGCGGTGCTTTTACGTCAGGCCAGCCATGATGTGCAGCGCGAGCTCAATGCCGCGGCGGCCGTCGTCGAATACCTGAGTGAGATGGCTGAACGCGATCCCGAATCGTTGCGACCAGGGCTCACCGATAGCTTGCGGCATGTTCGCGTGAGCTGGCTGACGGCCGAAGATTCGACAGGGCATGGTGTAGATCAGACGTTCAACGACGGTCTCAGCGCCTGGCTGTATCCCGCCGAGTCGGCGCCGGCAACCGAGCGGTTACTCGCTGACGGCCGGCATCTGCGGATCAGCGTCGATCCGCGCGATGAGGTTGAAGAAGTTCGGGATTCGCTGTTGCAACTGCTGACGCTGTTTGCCCTGGCGCTGTTGCTCAGCCTGCTGGCGATCCGCTGGGCGGTGCGCCCGGGCGTGCGCGTGCTGACCGAGTTGCTCGGCGCGCTGGTGCGCATCGCCGAAGGCCGGCTCGATACTCGACTGTCGTCGCACCGCCTGCCCGAGGCGCGCCGATTGACCGATCACTTCAATCACATGGCTGCAGCCCTCGAGCAGGCGCGGGGCGATAACGATCAGCTCACCCAGGCGTTGATCGCCTTGCAGGAGCGCGAACGCACCCAGCTGGCTCAGGCCCTGCACGATGACCTCGGCCAATATGTCGCTGGTATTCGTGCACGGGCTTGTCTACTGCGTTTACAAGCCGACAAGCCGGACGCAGTACGCGATACCGCGCATCATCTGGAGCAGCACAGCCTCGATCTACAGAACGGCTTTCGCATACTGGTGCGCGATCTCTATCCGGTGATGCTCGACCACCTTTCGCTGGAAAAGGCCATCGAGCAACTTGTCGAGCAGTGGCAGGGCTCGCTGGGAATCGAGTGCCGGCTCCAGCTCCGAGGACCAATTCCGGTTTTGTCCATACAGAACAAGCTTCATCTCTATCGACTGGTGCAGGAAGCGCTGACCAATGTGGCTCGCCATGCGCAGGCCAGCAGCGTTCAGCTGCACCTGCGCGGAAGTGCGAACGGTCTTCGATTGCTGCTTCGTGATAACGGCCATGGTCAGCCGCCAGCTCGGGCAGGCGTTGGTCTGCGGTCGATGCGCGAGCGCGCCCGCTGCCTCGGCGCTCAATTGCGCTTCCGGCATCGCCCTGGAAGCGGATGGGCGCTTTATCTCGATCTGCCATTCAAAGGAGCATCGTCATGAACATCCTGTTGGTAGATGACCATGCGGTGGTTCGGCAGGGCTATGCCAGCCTGCTTACAGCCTTACTGCCGGAGGTAGTCGTGACCGAGGCCGCGAGCGGGGAGCTGGCACTGCAGCGGGTGCAGGAGGTAATTCCCAGCCTCGTCGTACTTGACCTGGGCCTGCCTGGAATCAGCGGACTGGAAACCTGTCGGCGGCTGCGCCAGCGCCTGCCGCTGCTGCCGGTGCTGATTTTCAGCATGCACGATGAGCTGGCGCTGGTCCGCCAGGCTCTCGATGCTGGCGCATCCGGCTATCTGACCAAGCGTTGTGCGCCAGACGTATTGGTCGAAGCGGTGCGCAAGGTGCTTGCTGGACAGCCATTCATCGAGCAGCCGTTGGCGACCGAGTTGGCCTGCCAGCGGCCTTCGGCCACTCCTATGAAAGGCCGTCTGGCTGAAATGACGCCACGCGAGATGGAAATATTCCTCATGCTCGCCCGTGGTATCGGCAAACGCGAGATTGCCGAGCGGCTCTGCATCAGCAGTAAGACCGTTTCCAATCACATGGCGCTGCTCAAGAGCAAACTGGCGGTCAGCTCCCAGGCGGAGATGGTGCATCTGGCCATTGATCACGGGTTGCTGCGCGTCGGTGATCGCACACTATGCGAGGCTTGAACGTTGGATCAAAAGAAGCGCCTGAGCGGTTTCGGCTTGTTCATGTTCTTGAGCTTGGACAATTGATGGTCGGCTCGTCCCGGCCGTTGCGGGCTTTTTACGAGCCCGTTCCTGATAATTTTTTCTAGCGCTCGACGTCAGGCGCACGCGCCCTTTTTCGAAAATCCGCACTGCCTCAGGTCGACTAGCTGAAGCCAATAGAAAGGCCAGCCTCACCAGGGCCCCGGTATT
>Ga0070754_10001047_pt1 | contig 22913 bp, 26 predicted proteins | sample VirMetDEL_Sep_01_FD_75181 | JGI IMG/M metagenome (GOLD analysis project Ga0070754, IMG submission 75181) | Aqueous microbial communities from the Delaware River and Bay under freshwater to marine salinity gradient to study organic matter... | ecosystem: Environmental > Aquatic > Marine >... | reverse complement strand
GCGTTGCCACAAGAAGGCGAGGAAAATTACTTCCTTACAAATGGGAATATAAGACTTTGGGTGTTGGTCCGTTTTCTTATCTATTTGATCCAAATTCTCCAGAAACAGCGCAAAACACAAATATATTTATTAAGGCGGGTGGGGAAAATTATAATGTAAATGATAGATTTATAGTAAATGGTGGTAACGGCGAGGGTGTTTTACTGAAACCAGCAGTTCATAACGGTAGAATTACTGGTTTAGATGTAGTTCACGCTGGTTACAACTTCTTACAGAGTGACTTTTTGACAAAAGGTACAAAACTTACACCTTCTACAACCTCCAGTTTGTCAGTTGTTCCATCCGGCAGCGTTGCCGGAAATGGTCTTAATGCAATTATTGTAGGTGGAACCGTTGTAAATTCTCCTGAGTTTACAGACGAAAAACCAAAACAAATATTTGCTCTACAAATAACACCCAGCGTGCAGCAAGAAGCTGGCGTAAATACAATTACGGACGGCCCAACTGATGTAAGTGAAGAATTAAACGAGTCTAACAGAAGTGATAATGGTCAATACGATTTATTTTTCCACTTTCATAATGACATTAGTCACACTTGGGATTTTGATAGAAATCTTGTCCCACCAGCATACGAACAAAAACTAGATTTGACAATAAATTTAGATCCAGATTCATAATTTTGTGTATAATATATAGAATACTTCTTACAGGAGATAAAATAATGGCAGAAATTACATTTCACGCAAACGACGAAAATTTAAACGTTGGTACTGAGGGTACGTTAATTGAACACACCGGAGGTTCTGGATTGGGCTTTTTTGGTGCGGGATTTGGTATTTCTGTGCCAGTCGGACAAAAGCAAGATACAACTTTTGTGACTAACGGAGACGGAACAGATCAGGGTGTTAGAGTACAAAATACAAAATATATGACCGCTGGAACAACATCGTTTAATGGTGGCGCAGCACAAAATAATCAAACTCTTCCCAATAGATATGCTCCACTTAATGTTAGATTTACTCACACTGAACCAGTTAGAGTTCAGAATTGTAAATTGAGAATTTTTAATAGATCTAATATTGACACACCAGCGGTCGGTGTTGATACATATGTTTACGAAGTCCGTCATCCATATCCTAACGACGGAGCAAATGGCGACGATACTGTATACTCTACTAGTTCCAGAGGTGTGTCTGATCATAACTGGGTAGAGTATGAAGCGACTGATACATCCGTTGTTGACATGAATTTTGTTAGTTCTCCGGGACCGAGCGGCCTTAACACTGTTAATAACGACCCTGTTGTAACTACGTATCCAGATGGAACCGGAGTAGGAAATTATCAAGTATGGCTTTCAAACTCTGGAGCTTTGCTTAGAGAATCACGACACGATTGGTATGTAGCTCTTAGTGCATCGCCAGATAGTATTGGAAGCAAAACTGAATATGGTCTTTATTTTACATTAGAATATCTATAAAAAAAGAGCCGCCTTTCGACGACTCCTTTTACGAAGGTCAGTAGTGGTGTGCTACTGGCCTTTTTTATTCATTCTTCTCTGTTTTGGGGTTCCATTTTACCCATCCTCGATCTGGCAGCCAGTTACCTTCTGCGTCTTTTCGCTTTGGAAACAGGGTTCCACCTTTTTTGTTGACTCCAAATGCTAGTCGCGCTCCACACTCTGCGCATCGAAGCTCATAATAATCATTTTCGTCTACGGTTCTAACGACGAATTTTACATTGTCGCTTCCGCATTTACCGCAAACGGTTTCCTCGAAAACCTCTTGAAACTTAGCGATTTCTGCAAAGATTGACTTTTGGTCATCACCAGAAAGCTCTACGTTAAGACGACCGTTTCTTGTTTGATATACTACTTTCATGCATTTCTCCAATTTTCTACATAACCAGTGATTGAACTAGGGATAGATCCCTTATTTTGTTGATATTCGTTGAGCTTTTCAATAGCATCGCTCGCTTGCTTCTTATCAATCTTCCTTGTCACAGAAAGATTAAATACTTCTTTAAACAGTTTTGATGTATTAATATCCAACTGCTTGGACTTACCGTCGATGAACCTTTCTTGGTTTTCTGTCATTCTACCTGTTGATTGATATTCTCCTTGTGTACTTTGTATTGCATTGGTTTGGCTAATACTCTTTACAATTTCTGCGGTGTTTTTCTTGGTGATCTCTTCTGCGGCTACCACACGCAGTCTAAGAGCTTTTCTGAGCGCACGACCTTCCGCCCTCGTTGCCGCCGTAGCGGTGTTAAAAGCGCAAAATGTGTCGTCTGTGTTACCCTCCCAGCAATCAGCAACGTCGCTAAAAGCAGACCCGTTCTCAAAAACAACTTCCCAAATTACAGTCGCTCTACCAACACTGTTATCATCCTGCGGCGGAAATACTTTTACAGGTCGGCTAACCATAATATTTCCAAATAGCAATTCTGCAACACGACGAAGACCATGACACAGCGGACGACCATCGTACAACTCTTTCTCATCAAACAAGCTTAATACGTAGTCGTTCCATTCTGGATCGGTTGTTTTAGGTCTATCTTCTTGAATTACATCTACAACGCCAGTATCGGTGTTAGAAGGTGTAGCAAGCTCAACGTCTTCAAATAAATCATTATTACTCATAATTCAACCTCTATAAATCTTTTAGTTTTTGGTGGAAACTTATTCTCAATGCTTTTTAATATTTGTATAATATCAGATATCAACTTCTCCTTGTTTGTCAGATTGATCTTGCCTGTCACCTTTACTCTTATTATAGCGTACCCTCTGCTTAAAATTCTACCGCTTTTTTGCAAATCTGCTTTAATTTGTTTCTGTAGCTTTTCTTCTCCCCATATAGGAAAGAAGTGTGAAGGACCATCTATCTCTATTATAGTTTTTAATTTAGGAATGTAAAGGTCTATTTCTAGTTTTTCATTCGGAATTAATTTTTTATTGTGAAAGTCAACAGTATATCCTGTTTCTGTGAGTCTTTCTAGTACAAATTTCTCTAGTTTTGATCCTTCTTTTCCGGCTTTTCTGATTGCTTCTGAGGCAAGTGTGCGCATTTTTTCTTTTTGTTGCTCGCCCATGTTCAGCCATCTTTGCTTGGCTTGATTCACTCTTTCTTGGCGCTCTTCATCTGTCATGTTATCCCAATGATTCGTCAAGCTTTTACTAATACTTAATTTTTCTCTATCTGTTCTTTCTTTTCCTTTTGTTGGATGCGAGTGTCTTCCAACTTTGATAGCATTTTTTTGAGCTTCGCTTTTACTTTTTATAGAAACGCCGTGTTTTTTTAAGATTCTTAAAATCTTATTTGGATAAGTGTTTAGATCTTTTGCTATTTCGTATGTACTTTTATTTTGTTTGCAATAAAGATTTATAATATAATCTTCTCCTTTATTCATCATTTATAACTCCTAATACCTTTTCCATGTCGGCGTTCTCAAGCGTTCTAGGTTTATCTCCTGTTACTCTTTTTATGTAATTTGCGTGTTCTTCTGTTTGTGTAATGATTGGCATTTTGTTATTTATAGCTATTAGTTCTAACGCTGAATTTTTTTCACCATCGTAAAGAAAAAATGGCTTGAACTTGTTTATTACTTTATCTAGAGATAGAGCGTTTTTAATGCTTGTTATTATCAATTTTCCGGTAAAATACCAAATATCCGTAGAATTAAAGCAACCAAATTTTGGTGTTATCGGATTAAAATCTATGTCATTATAAAATAGATTTACATTATCAGCTAGATTACCTTCAACCATTGCGTTTAATGCAATATAAATTTTGTTTGTGGTTTCTGATTGTTTTTGAGAATCTATATAAAATCCTAAATTCATTTTGGTATCTCCCAATTGTCGTCATTTAAAAACCATTCTATTGTTTGTTTAAGTCCTTCTTTCCAATATGTTTTTGCTTCAAACCCAAGGACTTCTTTTGCCTTCGTTGTGTCTAGACAGCGGCGGGGTTGACCATCTGGATAATCTGGATTAAAATATAAATCTCCCTCATATCCCATTATATGACATATTTCTGCTGCCAAATCTTTAATTAATACTTCTTCCCCATTACCAATATTTATTGGTTCTAGAGTTACATCTTTTTTGATTGCTAGAGCAATTGCCTCTGCGCAGTCTGGCGCGTACAGGAACTCGCGAGAAGCGTTACCAGTACCCCATAGTTCAATTTGCTTATCGCCATTTTTAAGGGCCGTGTAGACCTTTAGTATAAGCGCTGGAATAACGTGACTACTAGTCAAATTAAAGTGATCATGAGGTCCGTACATGTTTACAGGAATAAGATTAGCACCTTTCATGCCATATTGCTCTCCATACGACTGTAGTAGTCGCATATGGGTTTTCTTTGCGATACCATATGGAGCGTTCGTTTCTTCTGGGTAGCCATTCCATAAATCATTCTCCAAGAATGGTACAGCGGTGTGTTTTGGGTATGAGCAAACTGTACCCAATAAAACAAATTTTTCTACCTTCCTAATTCTTGCTCGTTCAATAAGATTTGCGCCCATAATAAGGTTGTCGTACATAAACTTACCCGGATTCTCTTGATTAGCGCCAATACCGCCAACTGAGCCTGCTGCATGTACGATAACGTCTGGGTTATAAAACTCTAGAGCTTTGCGAACAGCTTGTTGGCAACGTAAGTCATATTGTTTAGACCCTATAAAAGACACTCCATAATCTGTTCCTAAAATTTTAGGTAAATGATCTTTGAGGTTTTTACCCAAGAAACCAGTTCCGCCAGTTATTAATATTCTCATATTCAGTCCTCCTTATCATTATTATAGTTTAGGAAATACATTTTGTCAAATTGTTTTCAAGAATTCTTTCCATTTTTGACAATTAATTTGCCAAGGTTTAAATTTATACCAATAATGATTAATACAAATCTTCTCAAAATCATCACAGAAGCCTGCGCAATTATTCCACTTCCAATCTACCTCTTGATCTGTGTAATCATATTCAATGTGTTTGAAATATGTCCATAACATAGATTGATCTGTTCCGGGAACAAGAAACTTATTGTGTAAATTTAAATAGTGAATTATATCTTCAAGATTTAATAATGACGGACTACTGCATACCTGAACACCACTATTTAAAAATTTGACTGGAATGTGGGAAGTATGGCCGGGAATATCTTGATGATCCACAGCGATGAATGGCTTGCGTTTAGAAGCCTCTATCAAAGAGTTTAGATTTTCAAATATAATCGCGTCGGCATCCACAAAAATGAATGGCTGTGTCTCATTGCACAGGTTGTATAACTTAAACCCAACATTATGATTAGATTTATCGGAGATTAACGCAGGGTGTAATTTATCAGAAATATCTAGTTTTGGCTTTTGTATCATCTTGACTCTTTTATTCCACACTTCTGGAATATAGTGTAGATGATTAATACTGTCATAGTACCAAATTTCAATTGGTATATCGCTATTACTCAAAGCCTGTTTAAGCCACCAATGGCACAGCTTATTATAATTATCATCATCTGGGAAATTAAATATTGTTATTAGTTTCATTTTGGCTCACATACTACAAATTTTTCATAATCTTTACAGGTATAACCGTTGTTCTTTAAGAACTCTACAACCATTCTTTCTTTCCAGTCTCTCCATGTGTCATCGACAATGATTGTAACATCTTTTTTGATAACACTCCAGCTAATTTCACAAAACCCAAGCCGAAACGGTCTTTTATCAGTAAAAGGTGGATCATGACCACCAGCAGGTCCATCTAGAAAAATAATATCGTAGTCTTCTGGAATCCTAGATTCAAAATCTTCTTTGTTGTACCATCCTGTCTTGGGGTCCAAGTCGATATGAATATAATTATCGTGATAAATATTTTCAAACTTGGGATTGTTCTCGATTGAATACATCTTGGTAAAGTATTGTGAAAAAACCCTAGTAGAGTGCAAGCCTGCGCCTATCTCTAATAACGTTAAATCTCTTGAATATGTTTCTGTCGCATATGGTATAAATGTATCATTCTCTGGATAGTCGATATTATTATCTTCTAAATATCCCATTTTATAATCCTTTTATTTTATTGTTCCAGTAGTCAAAGTAAATTCTATTCTCTGTCTCTAGCTTTTGCTTATTACGATGGTATACGTCTTCAAAATCTATATCGCCTAACTCTGACCATTCGTTGAGAAAGATGATTGGATAATCTCTAAATGCTTCGTATACTTTATGGTATCTAGTGATTGGTATTGACCCTAAATATAAACTTTCCCACAATCGGTGAGTATCAACACCCGCACCCCAAGGACAAAGCACAAACTTATATTGAGACACTTGATTAAAATAATCCAACACATAGTTCTCATTTTGTCTGTCGCGCCTTTGGAACATTCTAAAATCAGAACCAGCTATCTTGGCTACTTCTACACACTTCATGCGCTCTGATGAGTTGTTATCAATCGAGAATGAGGCTATCATAAACTTCGTTTTATCTTGACCTCTAAAATTTTTATAAGTAGACGGACTACTTTGTATATTGCCGTCCCACCTCCAATGTAAATTCTGTAAACCTAAAGGTATCGGCTTAACTTTCGGGTGGTCAATGTGACAGTTTATAGTCCACCATGTAGTAAGATTTTCTGGTATAAGTTGCACAAAACTTGAATCTGGGCCAAAATCCCACTGAGCCGTAATAACAGAAAAATTAACATTGATACTTGAGGCTACTTCTGTAAAAAATCTTTTTGCTTGATTTCCTGTTACGTATAAAATTTCTCCATCTATTACATTTTCTGGTCTTATTCCATGACTTACATTTCTCATATATTCCGTGTCGCTTACATCGCATATAGCTTGATTTGCCATAGAGCGATAGGTGTATCCACTAAGAAATGGAGCGCTACTAATATTATCCATTAATAAAGTCCTCTCTCGTATCATTTCTGTGTATTGAATTAAGATTTTCGCACGTTAAATCTAGATTCCAGAACATAGCACACAGCGCAACATTGCTTATACCTTTTATAATGTGTCTACATCTACTTAGTACAAGGCAGTCGATCAAAACTTGTTCACCCTTTTCTCTATTGTTGCCCTTTAAGTGATGATGGACACTCTTATCTCCGTTTGACCTAATGCACTCAGTGGTAACAATACTGTCATCATATCTTTCTTTCATAGCTTCCAGAACATCAAGATCATCAGTTGCTAAAAATACCTTTGATTCATTTTCTTTTAGGTTTTTCTCTATATGTTCTTGATATAATTTTACAGATATTGGCTTACCGGTTTCCGGTTCTCCATGCTTGGTGCAGTTGTGCTTGTCCGTCATCCTTATATGAACGCCCAGAGGATTCTTACCCAAGTCGGAAACAATACGAGAGACTTTATCTTCGATCTCTTGCTTAACTTTCACGTATTTATTTATCAGTCTATTCATTTCTACTCTGGTGTTATATTCTCTAGGTAAAATATTATGACCATTACATCTATGAATAGAATCTTTTCTCATGTCATAGTCTGACACTTGTTCAAAATAATATTCCCAAGCATTATCAAAGTCGTTATCATTATAGAGTGTTCTTTCCCAAAACACAAGAGGGTCTAATTCGTTTTGCTCTGCCGTTAAAAAAGTTCCGACAGTGCCTCTAAACATAGAAAAAAATCCAGCAGTAGATCCTCCTATTAATAGCTTACTCACACTAGTTCCTTTAATTTATTATATAGATTATCGTGTTTGCAATAATTATCCCAAAATAACATAGCTTTGCCTCTCATGACTTTTCTTTCTTCCCGGCTCATTTGGGAAGCTTTATCAATTAGCTTGTGAATATCGTTTAAATCGCCCCTGATGCAGATTGTATCCCAATCAACTTCATCTTTAAATGGATAATCGTTCATGCCAGTAACAATCGGGATTGACCCAACCATCATCGCTTGATACGCGCGAAACGAACTAGAACCAATTCCTCTTGGAGCAAATGTGAACGTAGACTTTGCAATTTTGTAGAGAAATTTAATCAATTCATTCTTCTTATCTTCTGGTTTAAGATTATAAATTGGTTTAGTTTCTTTGAAAACGTAGTTTTCAAGTTGTAGATCTCTAAAGACTTCTCTTCCAACGTATCCGGTCTGACCCATAAAGTTAAAGGCGTGGTCTTGTTGAGAACCGCTAATAACTCTTAATTCACTAATCAGAGTTGGATTGGATTGAATAATATCCCACTCATCTGTCATCATCAGTGGAACTGGAATAACTTTGTACTGTGCGCTATCATACGGCAAGGGTTGAGCGACAAAGGTTACATCTGAAGTTTGATACGCCGCAACGGGCGAATCATCATTCAGGTAGAGATATTTTTTATTATCAAATTCAATATAGTTACACGCCTCGTATGGTCTAGTCATTTGTTATCCTTACTTTTGGAAATCCTAGTTCTTTTCTTCTTTCAAACACCATCTGATCTCTTCCTGCGTATCTTAACGTTTTTTGTGCAGAAGCATCAAAGTCACCAGAGTTACTGTTCCCTTCTTCTCCGTAGTGTTCGTGTTTAATTATCAAATTATCTATATACTTAACCCTTCCTAGATTGTATACAGATTGGGTGAATTCGTTGTCGCAGTACAAGCTTTTATAATCAGGGTGATATATATAACCAAAATGGTTGTAAAGCTCTCTACCAAGTATAGATAGTGTTATTAGACTTTCTTTTTGGTATCCGTCAAAATAATGCAAAGCGCCGTTTAGTTTTGGAAAAAACTCTTTCATATCCTTGGCTATAACATCGTCCCAACCTTGTTGTTGTGGTATCATATCATCTGATGCGCAAATCACAACGTCAAAATCAAAAAATCTTGCATCAATATGATCGTTAATAGCAGATATCTTGTTTGTATTCTTGTCAAATTTTAGACTAAAAGTGCAATTTTCTTTTTCTTTAAAAAGACCACAAACATCTCCAACAAATTTACTATTATTACACAAGCTGTCATCTTCGTCGCAGTTAATATTAAAATGTAGGTGGTGTATAGAGCTAGACATATACAAATATTTTTCTAAACATTTAAGAAATTTATCAGGTCTAGCATATGTTGGGAATTGAATTAATATATTCATACCAAACCCTCTAAAAGTTGTCGAGACCTATTAATACATGTGTGATTTTCTTTAATTTGATTTCTAATCTTTTTTAGCATATCATCCTCTCCTTCATCTTCAAAAATCTCAGCAAGAGCTTTTGTAAATAGATGTTGCTGATTTTCTGGCAGCTTTACGGAAACCTTTTTCGATTTTAGAAAAGCGTCAAAGAAAATTTGAGAAAAGGCAATGTCTAGTGTGTCACAGATCAAAAACTCTTCATACTTATCATATAAAGAAGATAACATTATAACATTTACATTTAAATCAAAATTATCATCTTGATCTTTACCAATTTTCATTTTATGATAAGATTCGTACTTAGTTTCTAATTCTGCAAATTTATCACTGTAAGTGTTTGCTATTATGGCTGCCTTTAGATTATAATCGGGAACTTGGCTTGGTGCAAAGTAAATGTCTGCACAGGGTAGGATCTTTTTATATTCACAAAATTGCGGCTTGGGTTGATCTATGAAATCGTAATTATTAGAAAACATAAATGCACAGTTTATGTTTGTTTGTTTGATGGCTTTTTCTAATATTTCTAGATTTTCTTTAGTTATGTTGCTAATATTAATAGCGATTTTAATATTAGGGCTTGAAGCTAAATATGTTATTATTTCATTCGTAATTCCCATGTGGTGACAAATAAATACATTTGGTTTAAATTTATCAAATACGTCGAAGACGCTAATAGAATCAGGAGTCCACAATAAAGATTCCAGACCTTCTGCCGTAGAAAAGGTTTGATGAAAGTATAGTGGCTCACTGCTAATTGGTGACGAATAATTCTGTATCAGTATTCTCATTTTGTAACTCTCTTTAGTGTTTTTATATTATGTATTTTAATCATGTCTTCTTTTGTGTTATATTGAATTTCTAACTTATTTTTTTTACTAAAGTCATTTAATGCCTCGAAAGAAAATTTGTTTTTGTATTCTATACTATCAATTATTGAATAAAAATTGCTTACTGAAGTTTGGTTTTTTAAGAAAAATATTTCTGACCAAAAATTATTTTTTAATCCAAAACAAATTGTCTGAACATATTTTCTCTCGTCTTGAACTATAGACAACTCAAACGACTGATCTTTATTAGAACTCTGCGATACTATAAAGTTTTTTTGATAGTCTAGACACGATAAATGGTGCGGATTAAAATAAAGATTACCGGGAATAACCAATACTTTATTGTTCATCGTATTATTAAGACATAATCTTATACTTTCGCAGCAATTTGAGTTAAGATATATTTGATTTTCTACAATTCTTATGTTTTCTGAAGGAAAATTTTTTCTTATATAATTAGATACTTTTTGAGATTCAAATCCTACTGATATAATGATTTCATAATTAAAGAAACAACTTTTTATTGCTTCTATTTGCCTTTTTAAAAGGCTTTTACCTTTAACGTTTATCATAGATAAAGGGCCGTATGACTTCATCCTGTATCCGCAATTCTCTGCTAATAATATACAAGTAATTAAGGCGTCTTTATCGTTTCCCGTCTTGACCCTTGGGCTTACTATAAAATTATTTTTATTCTTCATATAATCCATACATATTTGATTGTTTAGATTTATCTTTTAAATCTTTTAACATATCTTCATAGTTCATATAATCTAAGTAGCTTTTTCTAACAAGTTTTGTTGATAAAGTGTCAGTATCTTTAGATTCAAAGTAAACTATTTTAGCCAAATCTTCGTTTAAACATTTTTCAATACTAGCAAACAGATTTTTCGGAACTGTTGCTCCTATTTTTAAAGTTGTAAAATGAGACCTGTTTACACATTTTGAAAATATATCATAATCTTTAATTTGCTTATTGTTTTGAGCGTTTGATACTAGATATGCTTGTTTAAAATCTTTCTTTAAAACGTTAATAACGTGTACGAGATGCACTATATTTTCTGATCCGTCAAGGTGTAATATCACCGTTATATTATCTTTATTATAGTTTATTTCCTGCAATGATTTCAAAGTTTTTTCTATCTTTTCTGGATTATGCGTTTCGCAGTCAATTACTACCCCGAAACTACAAGCTGATTCTTTTTTTGCTAGTTCTAGCAAATTGGTATCTTTCTTGTTCTCTTTCCATTTTTGAGACCGAAAATAATTGCAAAATCTATCTATAACAGAATATGTTTTGCCGTCCGAAGTATCTACTTTGGCTATTTGTCCTAATTCCTCAAACGTTACTAGTCTTGAGGCGACACAGCCAACTTGGGTAGAATTTTCGTACTCACAGAAACAACACTCTTTACACGGTGTTTGCGCTTTAATTAACTCTTCTTGCTCTGATTTCATATTTGTACCCATTGATGCTTGATGTTTCTACTGAAAGTCCAAGTTGTTCAAGGATCGAAATTGCTTGATCTATTTCTATTACCGAATTATTATCTTTTAAAACAGAAGAAAATACTTCTGTTCCTATTCCTCCATTGATATACATTTTACAAAGCGCTCTAGGTTCTGACCCTGAAACAAAAATTTCTCCATTTAAACGTAATTTTTTTAGCATAGAAACTAAAATATTATTTCTAGTTTCATTTGGATATAAATCTAAGCTATCTGAAAGGCTAATAAGTTCACAGGAATTATCTATAACGTCTTCTACACTTGGAGGCATAAAATTTGTAGCTAAAACAGATTTGTATCCTTCAATTTTTTCTGACTGATCTCTTATAATTTGTAGTTTCATTTTTTCATCCCATATGCGAGGTCAAATATTTCATTCCAATTATTTATGAATTTTTCTTCTGAAAAATTATCTAGAATAGTTTTTCTTGCAGCTTCTCCTACACTTCTTCTTAGTTTTGAGTTATCTAGAAGATCTTTTATATAAGACTTTAACTCTTCTTCGTCGTTTGATATAAACCCATTTACGCCGTTTTCTATGATCTCTGGAATCATACACGTAGCTGTGGATACCACCGCACAGCCGCAAGACATAGCTTCTAACAGCGATGTAGGAACTGGGCTAACTGTAGACGTATTTAGAAAAACGGAAGCTTGCTGATACTCTGAGGCTAGCTCATGAATATCTTTTGCTGGCTTTGAAAGACCGGGGTTATTGCCTAAAAGTTTTACATCCAACCCCTCTGTGATTCTTTGCCAACCAGAATAATTACAACAATAGTCCCTGCTTGCAAAATCGTTTACAACGCTAAGAATTTTTCCGTTCTTTTCTACGTCAGATGGTTTAAAAAGTTTCGTATCTACTGAATGATGAATAACTCTATTGTCGCAGTTCATATTCCATCTACCAACAGAGTATTCAGAAATAAACACATTTAAATCTCCTGCCATTCTCCTAAATGTTTCAACTTGTTGTTCAGGCCAGCTTGGAATAGGAAGAGTGTGTTCAAGTGAAACCACAGGAAGTCGCAAATGCTGATTGATAGAATGGGCCGCTTGAAATTGACCAAACTTGCTTTGAGATAATATAAAATCAAAATCTGTGGCGCTTGGAATACTGTTTTCTGGCAACACATAATGATTGTCTGGAATATCTCCATAGCTAGTGTCCCATTTTTTACAATCTTTATACCTGAAAGAATAGAAATTGTGACCAGTCTTACATAACTGGGTTTGATATCTTTCATGTGTATCAAAAGTTAAAATATCATATTTATCTTTTACTTGAAAAGATTTATTGATTATAGATGTAGTTTGTCTAGTCATTGATAGTCTCCAATATTAATTTTGCAACTTTTTGATATGAGAAATTCTCAGCAGCTTTCAGTCCAGCGGCTTGATTTCTTGATTTATAAGCTATAGGATCTTTGCTCCAAGACTCATAGTATTGACGCATTTGACTTCGTATTGATTTCTCACATGGCTGGAACCAATACTCCCTTCCTGTAAACATGTCTGGAAAAGCTGAATCAGAACATTTACAAGTAGAATAAACACCATTGACTAATGTTCCTGTTCTCCAATTAGACTTATCTATAAATTCTTTTGGTCCACCAAAATTGCTACAGATTGGCGTATTACCAAAAGCCATAGCGTCAAATGATGGTATTGACCAAGCTTCGCCGTGAGAAGGGCAAACAAAACAATCGCAAGAAGCATGTAGCTGTAATAATTGATCGCTAGATATTTCTTCGCTAATGAGAATGTCTCGTTTATATGATCGCAAATCATTGTACATTCTTATATCAGATTTCACTTGGTTGCAAAGGTCTCCAACTATTTTGTCAAGCTGATCTTTTGTGTGACCGAACCTCTTTGTTTTTAAAACTAGTGAAACGTTTTCGTATTTTTCAAACTCGCTATGAAAACAAGTAATAATTGACTCTACGTTTTTCCTATCGTTTAAGTCGCCTATATAATAGAATTTAAAATCGTTTTCTGCGCCTTTAATATTTATTTTGCCATATTGCTGCTTGTATTTTTTTGTGTCTACTGTATGAGGAATAACAGAAATTTTATTTTTTAATCCGTCTTCTTCTAGAGATTTTTTAAGATCTGAATTTGGCACCCAGATTTCATCCATTAGTTTTAAATTCTCTAGCCAGTTAAGGTGTTTGATACTGGTAGACTCAGAGGCTAAATATGCTATATTTTTTTTAAACTTGTTTGTTTTAACAAGATGGTGTGGTAATACGTGTTGGATGCATATGTCACAACCATCTGTGGTTTTCTCTTCTAATTCCTTTAGTCTTCCAGATATTTCTCTATCTTGTGTCAATGTCACATTTCTACATACCACATCAATGCCAGATGAATCTAAAGCTAAGATATAGTCTTTTGCAGCTTGTGACCAGCCGCCAAATTCCTTGTAATGTCCTATGTATAATATTTTCATAAAATTATTTATCCTAAGTTATTGTTTTTGTAAAGAATATCTTCTTGCCATCCTTTTAAACTAGGATTATTTTGATTTGAAAAATTATTATCTTTTAAAAAGCTGTTTAATTCTTCAAACATAACTTGACCAGAATAGATTTCTTTATATGTTACTTCAGTATATATATATTTAACATTTTTCAGGTAGTCACCAAGACCTTTAAGTGCTAACATCTCAGCGCCTTGAAGATCCATCCATATAATGTCTACGTTTTCAACGCCATGTTTTTGCATTACACTGTCTAACCTATGACAATTTACGTTTATTTTGTATTGAGGAAGGCTTTCCGCAGTATAAGTTCCATTGTGTTGGAACATGGATGACGCTCCCGGATTTCCGTCTGCGTGAACTGTTTCATTTTTTTCTTGGTCTATAGGATAAAAATCAACTGTGCCGTCATAGTCGCATACAGCACCTTCTATTAACTTCACCCTGTCTCCAGCTTTGTAATTTTTTATATTGTTTTTACAAATATCTAACGTGTTTGGATTGCACTCAAAAGAATATATATTAGAGTTTGGGAAAGCATAATACAACTCTATGCTTTGCATACAATCTCTAGCTCCAACATCCAATATATTGTACTTTAAATTTTTATTTAAGTCTATATTGTAAATTAGATTTTCAATCATTATTTTCCTCTAGGTTGAGTTCTGTTTTTTATTGGTTTAGCAATTAACTTTAGTTAAACAGCTTGCATGATAGTAGCTTACAGATTTAAGCTCGCAGTATTCTGATTTATCAAATCCGTAATATAACGCTTCCCCCCACAGCATATGGTCTCCCCATCTATAAATATAGATACCTTGAGATTCATTTACCTTGTCTATAAAATATTTAACGGTATCGTTTCCTCTAATTTTATTTAGATCCCAAGCAACGAGATTTGTATAAGGTCCACCTATCTCTTGTCTTGGTTGGTTTGGAAAAATTTGCTCACAGAAGTCACTGAGTCCGTAAACATTAAACCAGTCATCTCCACACCATTTTCCATAAACGCAAACATTGTTTTCGAGAGCGTCGAAAATATGGTCTAGGTCTGAATAAATGCTACAATCTTCATCAATCCTTAATAGCTGATCATAATCTTTAACATAATCTAAAAACCCTGAAAACCAGAAATTACACATATGTCTATAATTCCAACCCCAAGGCTGAGTTGGTTGAAATACTGCATGGTTTCTAGGTTCAAATTTAGGTATTGTTATAAATTTTAATGGTAGACTGGTATTAGACTGAATATATTTTTGTTGATCTCTAGTTATGTTGCCTTCGTTAAATACTAAAAAGTCATAATCATTATTAATATTATTCTCTATTGTTTTATTTCTGTTTAATAGAGAAGCATATTCATCATTCGTTTTGTATCCTCTAGTAAGTAGGGCTATTGCTTTACGCATTTTGAGCCTCTTGTATTTTTTTAATTCTTTCTATTCTTGCTTTTTCCCAATGGTTCCTTCTTTCACACAAACCTTTCATTTGATCGTAAGCAATATCAAAATTGAAATGCTGTCGGTGATTTTGCCCATCGAAAGCGGCAGAAGATTCATTAAAATACATACCCCCAGTAGAAGAAGTTGCTGATTGATAAGTCAAGTCTCTGGCAAGTCTAAATTCTAAAAAAGTACCTATTTTGCTTGGATCTTTTAAAGCATTAATAATAAGCCATTTACTTAAATCGCTATGCTTATATTTTTCTTTTCCAGTATCTAGTTTGGGAGATGGTTGATATATTTTAGGTTGAGATCCCCAACTACGATCAAACGGAATCGGATCTGTTTCGTCAAAGTATTTCTCCCAGACAGAGCCACTTAAATGCCATTGATAGTATTTCTCAAAATTCTCTCTAGTCTTTTTACCCATAGCCACTCTATCCTCTTCGCTCATTTTTTCAAAGAAGTGGAAGAAAATTTCTGAGGCATATTCGTTATCTGGTACTGCTCTCAGGCATCCCGTTTCTAGCTCTTTATACAAAGCTGCTGGCGTGATAGTGAACCCTTCTAGCTTCCTTAAAACACTTTCCATAGCGGAATAATCAGTTCCGCAAACGGGAACACCGCACGCCGCAGCTTCTACTTGAGGGAGTCCAAATCCCTCACAGTTTGCATATTGAGTATACAAATCAAAACAGTTCATTACTTTTGAAAGATCTTCGTAACTCAATCCATTTTTGACATTTGATAATGTCGATCCCCACTTTCCAGTGTGTGGAGATTGAGCTATTGCACCTTTGAATGTTGAAACAAAAGGCTTCTTTGTTTCTGGGCAAATGTAAGTAAACAACACATGAGAAGATAATTCATATTGATGTAATAGTTCCGGTATATCCCAACCTAAATCTGGGTAGGATGTGTGGCAGTATAAGTAATATTTCTTATTTTCTGATTTGTCTAAGAACTTTTTAAATGCTTCAAACAAATCTGGATACAGTTTTCGTCTTTGGTTGCGCATAACTGTTCCTATAACTTTGTACTCAGGGTCAATACCCATAGACAATTTATGCGCTGTTTTATCTTTTACTGGCGCGTATGCCGGATGAGCAGAGGGTGGCGAGCTACCCAAGTAATTAATTTTACCACCAGATTGGTCTTTTAGTACACCGCCTGCCCAATCTGAGTATGTTAGGCAAGCATCTGCTCCAGCATAAGTCGCAATCCATTGTCTGGCTTGAGGTCTCGCGTCAACCGTTGGCATGACAACCCAACGGAAATAATCTCTAAAAGGAGACCGTTCCGCAAAGTCAAGCATCCAGAAATCGCGAATATCGCAAACAAAGTCTGGTAAAAAATCTAGACATACATGCTCAAAACACCAAGCCCCAAATTGGTTTGTTGGATTAGAGTTATATGCATCTATTTCTTCTTTCGATGATTTGGGTTCACAGTCCGTATTTGGCGAAACGCCATAATACTTCCAAGGTATATTTGCTGCCCTTGGGTCATTTTTTTGACCGTAAGATGACATTTCTGCTATCTCATACTTACCAGTAGAGTGTAAGTAATTTAATATTTCTCTAGTATATGTAGCATACCCTGTGTTTAGAAAGGTAGCCTCACTGCAAAACAGAATTCTTTTCTTTCTCATCTTATTCCTTGTCTAAACAACCAAAGTCAAATTCGTTAATTCTAAATAGAACGTCGTCTGTAGCGTCTGTTTTCATAACGCCATTTCTAGCAGAAGCGTATACGGTCATCTTAGTTCCCTTCTTTCCTAGTTTAGCGATTGTTTCTGCGCCGCTAGCCCATGCTTGGAGGGTAATGACTGTGGGAACTTTCTTTTTTTCTCCACGTTTATTTTTACGATACTCGTAAGTTACCATCTTTACAATACAGCAAGCTGGGCCGTCACCTTCGCTTTCTATTTGAGGGTCGTGTAAAAGATACCCCGTAAATGTACAATTATTCATCAATTTCTCCTATGAGATTGTCTTACTTAATATTATAGTATATAAGCTATAAAAAGTCAATTATATTTCGTGAATTTTACTAATAATAAATGATCCGTCTTTTTCTACTTCTCCGCAGAATAATAAGTTAAGACCTTCATCTAATATATATTTAGTTTTTTCTGTGGTCTCCGGGAAAACCACAACATTGTCAATAGAACATGTTTCATCTTCTAGCGTTAAGAAGCACATGTCCTTACCTTTGCTCTTTCCTTTCTTACATTTATACTTCTGTAATCTACTGACATTTGCTACTATACAAATATCTTTGCCGTGTTTGCCATTTAATATTTCTTTACAAGTAGTGTTAGAATGGGAAGTGTCAGATGCTTCAACTTTCGACAGGGAAATAGGACACCCAAGAAACTTTTTCTCTTGTTCTACTATCCACTCTGGGTCATCAGAAAGATCATATGGTGGTTTTTGTATAAAGAACATTTCATTCTCAATAATTTGCTTTCTTTCAATCTTGCTCGTTCCGCCGCCTTCTTTCTTTGTGGGAGCAAGATCTTTAAAGGCATCGTAAAGATTATCCCACTTGCGTACAGGGTAATTCAAAGTTAACCATTTTAGTTCTGCTTTTGTTAAGTTTTTAAATATAAGATATTCGTATAATGCTTTGTTTCTAGTTACGCCAATAGATTTAGTAGAGAAAAATCCCACAGAGCAAAGAGCCTTGAAAGCGGTTGCATTTATCTTAGGCGAGAGATAAATAAGAATATCCATCCAACTAAGTTTATGTCGGGGTTTATTGATATCTACCGACACTTTCTTAATAGCGTCAATAACTTTATCGCCATTTACACCAGTTAGAGATTTGATATCCTTTAAACCAAAATATAAATTATTCTTATAAACTCCAAACGTTTTATTAAACAGGTTTATATTAGGAATTTTTACTTCAATATCAAACAATTTTGCCTCTGAAACAAGCTCGTACACTTCTTGGTGAGGGTCTTGCTTTTCATTCGCGTAGGTTAGATATGACAAGAAAAATTCTTTAGTATGATTAGCTTTATACCAAGCACTCTTATATGAGTTGTCTGCATAGCAAATCGCGTGAGACTTATTGAAAGAATACCTAGAGGACTTCTCGATCCAACCAAAGATTTCTTCAGCGGTCTCTACGTTTACGATACCTTGCTTCACGCAACCTTCTAAGAAGTCTTTTCTGACTTTAGCCATAAGGTCTGCTTTCTTCTTTCCAATCGCCTTACGAAGCACATCTGCTTCCTGTAGGTTAAAACCTGCAAGCTCTTGAGCGATGCGCATGGACTGCTCTTGATAAATCAACACTCCCTTGGTGGACTGTAATACGTCTGTTAGCGATTCATGTAAATACTTAATTACATCTAAACCACTCTTTCTATCAACATAGTGTTGAGTCATAGACTTACCATCCGTTATCGCTTTTAGCGATCCCGGTCTAATCAAAGCGATCAATGCTCCAAGTTCTTCAAGATTGGTAGGCTGTAGCCTTTTGGACCAAGCGCGTCCAAGATTGCTTTCTAGTTGAAAGACACCTTTGGTTCTAGCTTCTTTGAAGAGATTCCAAGTTTTTTCATCATTGTAATCAATCATTAGTTTTTCTCAAATAGTTAATTGCCTTTTGTAATACTTCAATATCATCATCAAATCTACCTAAAGCACTATTGCAGTTATTGCAAAGATAACCCCTGAACTCATCTGTCTCATGGTCGTGATCTAGAACTAATTTTCTGTCAGTTCGTTCGCAAATCGCACAAGTGTTGCACTTTGGCTTATGGTTTACTTTTCTCAACTTATTTCTAATTTTAGCTAGCCTGCTATTACATGCTTTACAGCTATTTTTACGTCCTGCATCTTTTGTTGAAAAGTGAGGAAAGTCTACTTTAAGCTTAACCTCTCCACATTTTATGCATGTTTTATACGTAAGTATTTCCATCTGCAAATGCCTTTTCAAGTTTCAAGTTTCTATAAACAGCACGATGCGTCTTCATAAATTTAATCATCAAATTTGCGGTATCTTTAACGTCCTGTAGAGCATCGTGAGCATTTTCTGTTGACATGCCCATCCTGTCTCTAATCGCGTCCATGCTCCTAGATTTTACACTAGGATCTCCTTCTGTCCACATATAATAATTGTCCATCATATCAATTTTATGAATTTGATGAAATAATTTTTGTCTTTGTCTCTGTTCATCCCAAGGTCCGTATTCTTTGCAGAGTCTATCTACAATAATCATATCGTAGCCAAGAATGTTGTATCCGGCGGGAATCGGAGCAAAGAACGATGTGCCTTTCCAGTTGTACTTGTCTACAAATGCGCAAAACTTTTTCCACACGGCTTTTGGTTTTGGTGCTTTGGCAATACCTGCCCTTGTCTTACCTGTAACCTTTAGTGCGCCGTCTTCAATTGGTCCAAGACCTTTTTTTACAGCTTTATCATCGTCTGTTTCTGCCCATACCTCACTATTAAATTCGCCCTTGAGTCTAAAGTTTCTTCCGTCAATAGCAATAGCAGCAAGCTGAGTTACTTGACAGGTATTTGGATCTCTACCACCTGTTTCAAAGTCAAATACAATTATATCACGGTTAGACATTATTTTCCTTTATTTTTACGGAATCTGGATTGGCTACAATGTAGTCAATATACATAAGTTTGTCAAGCAGGTTGATTGCTAGAACATCAAACTTAACGTGACCAAGCGCCTCTAAGTCTGCCATTTCTAGTCCTGCTATCTTTTCGTCGCTACTTTTTGAGTTCACCATAGGGCAAACCTCTGATAGTTTATTTGCTGATATAACAACACCCGCAGCATGTTTACCTTGAGTTTTGAGAGTACCTTCTATCTTGATTGCTTGTTCAAAATACTCTGCATAATCACCTTCTAGATAACCTTTTTCATTTATATGACAGTAATCGTATAATTCTTGCTCATTATTCTGCAACGCCCATTTAATAATAGACCTGTCTTCCTCATCCATCTGTGATAGTTGATCAGAGATAGCTGCTTCATCTGGGATGTGCTTTGTGATCTCGTTCATCACGCTAAAACTACATGCTTCGTTTACACGTAAAATTTCTTTAATAGCACTACGCCCCTGTAGTCTACCAAACGTTACCATCTGACTAACATTATCATGACCGTACTTATCTTTAATGTAATTAATAATTTCATCACGCTTCTTGCCGGGAATGTCAATATCAATATCAGGTAGTGAAACATTGTCTTTAGTATTTCTACCACTATTATAGAATCTTTCAAACAATAAATCAAATTCAATTGGGTCAATCTGTGTAATTCCAATCAAATAAGATATTAGACAACCAGCAGCAGAACCGCGACCCGGTCCAACCATCCACCCTTGTTCTACAGCGTAATTGATAATATCACGAACAATCAAGAAATATCCAAACAGATCTGCTTCTTCAATAACTCCAAACTCTTGATTAAATCTATCTCCATAAACCTGCCTGTCTGCTTCTTCTGTGATCTTGCCCGCAAGAAGTTGCTTCCACCCTTTTCTTGCTAGGTTTCTTAAATAGTCTTTTTCAGATTCTCCGTTGGGAGTTTCAAACTTTGGCAATACGGGCTTGCTCAAGATGTTATAATCTTCACACTGTTCGTATATTTTATCTAAGTCTTGCAGACCTTGTGCGTCTTCAAGCATAACCTCTGTAGCGCCCGTCTTATCGGGAACAAAGAAATGAGAAAAGTCGAAGAATTTCTTATTGTCAAAATCTTCGCCCTTTTGGTACTTCTTTCTCATTTTAGGTAGAGTGGTCTTCATCTCAGAACACAGAAGGATTCTATGAAGATTGGCATCTTCTGGCTCTGTATAATGTAAGTCTTGGAAGCATCTGGTTTTTTTGATCCATCCATTTTTAATTGGAGAATCGGCAGCAGATTTTGCTAAAACAATTAGATTTCCTTTATTGCAAATCTTAGACATGTCGCTACTATCGTAGCCGCCGTCTTCATCTAACAAAGATACAATCTTAATTAGGTCAAACCAACCTTTTTTGTTCTTTGCGAACAATGTAAAATTGTCGAATGAACAGCCTATAATCGGCTTAATATCATTCGCTATGCAGGCTTGATAGAAAGCCACAGCGCCTGAAATTGTTTTGTAATCAGCAATCCCGCAGGCGCGAAAGCCGTTATCCTTGCATTTCTTAGCAAGTTCTTTGGGTTTAGAAAACCCTTTTAGCAGTGAATAGTGCGTATAATTGCACAGTGGGAACCAAGTCATCAATATCTCCTTTCAATATCGGTCTACTTATTATAGACACTAAAACAATATTTTTCAAGTACTTTATTTAATTTTGCTAGATTGATTCCATCCTCTAAGTTCTTGCTTATCTGATTTTGTCATTGGTTCAATAAATTTGAAAACACGACTTGAGACATATTCTCTCCATTTTTCATGACACAATAAAAAAGAATCAGAGTATACTCTCATGGTCCAATCTGTTTTGACTTTAGGTATATCTCCCACCTTTTGTATAATCCAATCAGGAAATACTTCAGGTTTTAAAGAAAATGCCGAAGAGAAAATATGTCCAAAATAAAGAGGTCTTTTTGATAGAAAGCTATGTATGATGTCAGTGTTGTACCTAGTCCAGTTGGGAGAGTATTCTGATTCAACAAAAGTTCTGATAATCTCTCTCCTAAAACACTTTGGACACATTAAGCACTCTGAACCATTTTTCTCCATGCAATAAACAACGTCATTTTTTTGTAATAGACGTAAAGATTGATTCATTGTTTGCATCTCGGAAACACCAGAAACAGGAGAAAACATTGTTAAGCCAATTGCTTCAAATGCGGATTGCCAATAATTTCCAGATGGACCATGCCACGCTCTTGCTTTAAGTCTATCCCAAAATTTTACTCCATTCAAAAGAAAGCTTGAGCCAAGATTTGAGCCGGTTAAAATTAGTCCAATATTATAGTCCGTTGCCATAATTAAACTTGAACTTACGGCACAGGGCCATGAGTGCCATCCTCCGGGTTGACTCATATAACGAATATTTGTTTTGACTAATCGACTTTGACATGATGGTAATTTTTCTACAATACTATGACTACGACTCGAAATCAATTTGTTGTTTAAAATGTGAGCTTCATGAACTACAAACGCTTCTGGAAACATCTCTCTAACAGAAGACGAGTCAATACCCCCGCCAAAGGAAATTGCCACATTGTCTCCACTATAAAGCTCAACATTATTTGAAATATTCTTAAAAGATATATTCTTTTTATCTCGGAAACATTTATTTTGAAAAGCTTCGTACAATCGAAAAGAAACAGGTTTTGGAAATTCTACTTCATTGCCAACAAATGGAAAAAAATTAATTAGACAAAGTAGACCAAGTACATCTGGATGAATATTTTTTACTTCATAGTCAAAAGTTACTGTATCGTCAACTAAAGTAATCTGTGTACCTATACCCTCTTCTCTTTTTCCGGTTCTAGAATCACCTTTTTCAAATACAGCTTTTAT
>Ga0070754_10001044_pt1 | contig 22945 bp, 39 predicted proteins | sample VirMetDEL_Sep_01_FD_75181 | JGI IMG/M metagenome (GOLD analysis project Ga0070754, IMG submission 75181) | Aqueous microbial communities from the Delaware River and Bay under freshwater to marine salinity gradient to study organic matter... | ecosystem: Environmental > Aquatic > Marine >... | reverse complement strand
ATCCGACGTTCAGATAAACTATTGACGTATATGCCCGCAGGTAAGGACACGGAGATGACAGAGGACGGTGTATGGATAGCCAAAGGTCGTCAGAATGGTAAGTACGGGAAAGTTATAAGGAAACTTCTTAACGAACAAGTACCAAACTTTAAGTTTACTGACCACGAGATTGAGCAGTTGGTTAATCATATCAAAGCCTCGGTTGCTGACGGAGACTTTGAGATTGTCAAAGGCGAACAAATAAGGACTTGGTACAATGGAGAAACTTATTGGGAAGATGATGACGAGATAGGAACTTTAGGTGCGTCTTGTATGAGAGACCCGAATTGCGGAAGGTACTTGGACATCTATTGTAAGAACGATAATGTTCAGATGATTATCTTAAAGAAAGAGGGATTCCTTGTAGGTAGAGCAATCTTATGGGATGATAAATGGGTTGACAGAATCTACGGTACTGATTCAACAATCAAAGCCTTTAAGAACTTCTGTAAAGAGAAGGGATACCATTGTAAATCTTCTCAGAATTCAGACCCGAGTCAAGGTTGGATACACCCTGAAACGGGAGAAAGTTACAACGAGGATGTAGTAATTGAACTTGCGACAGAATGGGAAAGTTATCCTTACGCAGATACATTTTGCTTCATAGACGTACACGGTGGAAAACTCGCCAATAATGGGAGCGACTTAAACAATTACGCAGAGATGCGTGACACTTGTGGCGGGTTAGAAGGAGACGAATTTGTTTATGACGAGTACGATGACAGACAGATACACATTGACGATTCAGTCTACTTGGAGAATCACGGATATAGAACACACGTTGATAACACATCTTATTGTGACGTAGTTTGTGAGTACTTCTTGACAGACGAAATGGTTGAGACACACGACGGCAGAACAGCGCACGAGGACAGTGTTCGATATGTATCTAGCGCAAGCACGTATGCAGAGGACAATGAGATATTCCACTGTGAGCAATCAGGAGATAACTACATAAATGGTTATGACGGAATCGAAGAGGTTTACTTAGATGAAATAGGTATGACAGTCGCAAGCGAGAATGTCGAAGATGCTTACCACGATAATGGCTACGCTTATGTAGATGATGCGTGGAGAGATACAAACGAATTAACAGAAGAAGGATACGTCGAGGTTAATGGCGAATGGTCACTATCCGAGGACGAAACAGAAACAGTTTAATAAATAACATATAATGGATAAAAAGTTAAAGAACTTAAAAGATGTAATGGCAGTACAGACTACTAGCTATAACGTCAAATTGATGAACAAGTACATAAGGGAGTTCGTAAAGAACATACCTGATTGTAAGTTGTACAAAAACCACGGTAACTTATACGTTACTAGAGGTAATGCAGACATATACCCTTGTGTTGTGGCTCATACTGATACAGTACACGACATACACAAAGAGTTTTATGTACAGCGACACAAAGACGTACTATATGCTATCAATGGAGACTATGAGCGAGTAGGTATTGGTGGAGATGATAAAGTAGGAGTATTTGTAGCCTTAGAAATACTACGCACAACACCTAATTGTAAGGTGGCTTTCTTTAGAGATGAAGAAGTTGGTTGTGTAGGTAGTAAAGTTGCAGATATGACATTCTTTAAGGATGTAGCTTTTGTACTCCAATGCGATAGACAAGGGTACGCTGACTTTGTAAATGAAATCTTTTACGAGACATTATTTACAGACGAGTTCAGCCAAGCAATAGCACCATTACTTGATAAGTATGGTAAGGTTGAATCAGACGGTGGTATGACTGACGTTTGGCAACTTGCAGAGAATGGATTAGATGTATGTTGTGCGAATATGAGTTGTGGATATTATGACCCACACACAGACAACGAGTACATCAAGATTAATGAAGTAATGGCAACGTTATCTTTAGTTAAAGAGATATGCGAGTCTTTCGGAGACAAGAAGTGGGAAATCACAGACAGAGGTGGCTATTACAGTAACTATGGTAGTTATGGTGGCTACGGCAAAAGTAAAGACAAGTATGGTTATCGTCGATACGGTGGCGGAATTGAACACGTGAGTAGAGATGCTTGGGATGATTGGGATGGTATAACACCACACTCGTCTGAATCACACGAAAATGATTGGGCAGAGGATAATGAAGTAAGAGAGGCTACTTGTACTATATGCAACGGTAAAGAGAAGGTATGCTACGATGATTCAGTAGATGCTTATTGGTGCTATGGTTGTGAAGACTACATTAGAGAAGAGATGTTAGAGTTTGACGGAAACGTTGACCCTAAACTTCTGAATGCTTACGATGACTCAGAAGATGATAACGACGACGTACCATTTTAATTCACTATCCGATGATGAAAAATATAACACAAGCCCTTGATGATTATTCTTATCGAGGGTTTATATTCAGGAGAACAGCACAAAGCAGGTTAATCTATTTATTTAGATGGGCTATGACGGCTTTCGTATGTTATTTGTTTTACTCAGTAATAGCCTTGTCAGCAATGGCAGGGTTATTATTAACATTAAACTTAATAATAAGATTATGGGAATAAAAACAGTAGAAGAGAATAAGTACATCTTAAGAAGATACATTAGACTTCTAGGGCAGTACAAAGGTATGAAAGACCACAAGGACGCGATACATTACTTTATCATATTGCATAACTTCTTAGTAATAGAAGATTTATTTTATGACCAATGTTTAATGGCGAATAAACAAATAAACGCACACCTTAATCTAATGAAGGATGTTAGGTTCTGCGCAACAGCAGTACAGTATTATAAATTACTGTATGACCCAAATCACAAAGTAAGATTTGGGATTGAGACCTTAGACTCAATAGAAGATGTTAGAGTATTTTTATCGTCTGACGCTTGCAAAAAGGCAGACATTTATAATAAACTATTAATAGAACACAAAAACTGTAAAACAAAATGAAACACATTGTAAGAATTGCGCCCTCTCCGACGGGCAAGCTACACATTGGTACAATTAGAACAGCGTACCATAATTGGTTAATTGCTAATCAAAATCCTGAGAGCAAGCTAATAGTTCGTATTGATGATACGGATTTAGAGAGAAGTCAGCCTGAGTTGATAAAATCAATCTATGATTCACTATCCGAGTTAGGTATAGACTATGACAAGACTTTCAAACAATCAGAAAGATTTGACAGATACACACAAGTAGCTAAGGCATTAGTTATGGCAGGTGCGGCGATTGAAGATGACGGATGTATCAGATTGAACAAAGATATTGGTTGGAAACAAAACTCTTGTGATTGGGAAGACACAATTACAGGTAAGAAAGAAGCAAGTATGCAGATATTAGATTATGCTGTGAACCAAGTAATTATGAAGTCGGATGGTTCTCCTGCGTACAACTTCGCATCGACAGTAGATGATTTCGATGAAAACATAACGTGGATTGTAAGAGGTGTTGACCATATCTCAAACACATACAAGCAGGTACTTATTTGGAGATTACTAAATGAGATTCTTGGCGAGGACAAGGATTTACCTGACTTCACACACGTAGGATTAGTATGCCATAAATCAGGCAAGAAACTGTCTAAGAGAGATTCAGATGAAATCAACCTAACGGGAGTAAGTACTGAGGCGTTGCTTAACTATGTACTACGATTAGGTTGGTCGCCTAAGGAAGATACGAAAGCGAATAACATTATTGACAGAGAGAAAGCTATCAAGTTATTCCTAAACGAAGGAAACATTAAGTCTAGTAATGCTAAGATTGACCTTAACAAACTAGATTGGTACACTAAGAAATACAGAAATATGTTACAGCACGCATAATGTTAGAACAAATAAGGACAGACATCAGAAACATAGTTACGATACACGTAGCTAGAACGTGGGAAAGGCAACGATTATTACAACCACACGAAGAAATGCCTTTCGATAACATATCATCTACTGACGCTATTTTAGATATAGTAGATGACGTGATGAAGAATAAACATATCCAAAGATTTATTGTTCTTAAAGCAACCAACAACAATCAATGTGAAGACTATTTCGTAAGGAATACGGGAGTTCTGTCTGACACATTTATTGAAGAAAGGGCTGAGGACTACATTAAAGAATATATATTATGAAAAGAGTTCAATTAAGAGATGACTTTAGTTTAAATTCTTTTGCAAGCACAATCTTAAACAGGTTGCGTAACAAAGGTTTATTAAAACTACTTGGTGGAGTAAAAGAGAAACACTTAGCAGAAGATGATATCAAAGAGTTTTTACAGTTGGTATTAGACCAAGGACTAAGTACATATGATGTAGTAACCCTTGCAAGTCAGAACGTTGAGGGAGAGGTATCAAATGTAAAAGAAACAGACGGAGTTTGGAGAATGCAAGTTAAGATAGGAGATAAGTCTCTTATTGTACACAAGAAAGATGTGCTAGACTTGGCTGTTAAATCTTATAGGGAAGAAGCTATGAAGGCTTTGTCCAAGTATTAACCAAATAATATGTGATGAAACATTTAGCAACAGTATTATTAATCCTTTCACTATCCCTTGCACACGCAACTGATTACGATAGAATGTATAAAAGGGTTGCACAAATTGAATCAAACAACATAGCTACGGCTATTGGAGATGACGGTAAAGCATACGGAATATTACAGATACACAAAATATGTGTTGATGATATTAATAGGATGTACGGCACAACTTTCACTCACAAAGACGCTTTTGATATAAACAAATCAAAGATTATGTTCAAGCTATACTTGAAGGCAGGTGTTAAAAGGTTTATAAGAAAATATAAACGACATCCTACCGAAGAAGAGATAGTACGAATGTGGAACGGTGGAATATATCAAGGGTATAAAATTAATGATACAATTAAATATTATAAAAAATATGAATCAACAATCAAACGGAAACATTCAGCTTAATGAAGCTAGAGAGGATGTAAACAGACGAGTAGACCATAAGACATTATTAGGAAGAACTAAGAGACGTCAATGGCAATCAAAAAGAAGATTTAGAAGCATCTAATGGCACTTAAAGATTATCTTAACAAACGGTATATGCACAATGACCTCGGATTAATTGAGGTCATTAGTGTAGCGCCCAAGTCTCGAACAAAAGTCGCAGTAAAGATACTAGACAGAGGCAAAGGTTGGGACGAGAACAAACAAAGGTACAAAGGTGTGCGCATTAGCACAGGTTGGTATCGTGGAGAAAACAGAGAATACGGAAACGTGGACATAGTTCACATAAATACATTAACGGAATGTCAGAAATAGCAAAGAAAATAGCCTTTCAAACAGAAGTACAAAACTTCCTTAACGCCTTTTGTGTACCCGATAGAAAAGCTATCACAAAAAAGGTACACGAGAAGATGATGCTAACACACTTCTATTACGTTGATGACTTTAATCAAGGTTGGTATGTATTAGACGATTGTAGCAAGTTTCACAGAGAGCCTAGCGGAGACGAGTACTATGTGTACGGCACACTGTGGCAAGACGCAGTAGCATACGAATAAATCACTATCGGGCATGGAAGCATTAACAAAAGATTGGACTGATTTCTATATGAGTAGAGTCAAGTCAGACAGATATTATAATCATTTTACAAGAAAGTACAAACCATTTCTTGATATGATTTTGAGACAGAGTAGCAAAGGTATCTTTGAAGCAGGTTGTGGATTAGGTATGGTATCTTTAGCCCTTAAAGACGACCTTGAATCGTTCTCGGGGCTAGACCTTTGCCCTCATATGGCTAAGTTAGCAAGGTTTAATACTGATATGGATGTCTTCTTTCAAGGAGATATGTTTCAGAATACAACTAATGAACTTACTGTCACTCACGGAGTATTAGAACACTTCGAAGATGATATGATTATAGAAGCTGTAAAACGTTACCCTAATTCAGTACACTATGTACCATTAGATAAGTACGTAACACCTTCTTTTGGAGATGAAAGATTACTTCCTTATCAATATTGGTTAGACTTAGTTGAGCCTAAAGAATGGGAAGTTTTTAATGACGGATTAGACTTAACTTTTAAAATTTAACAGAAATAATTAGGATAATTGAAATATTATTCATAACATTGTAACTATGAGAACATTAGTAGTAGGAGATATACACGGCGCATTGAGGTCATTACAAGATGTATTGATTAAGTGTAAGTATGACCCTGACAACGATAGGATAATCTTTTTAGGAGATTATGTAGACGGTTGGGGAGAGAGTGCAGAACTTGTAGATTATCTTATAGGTATTTACAACAAGGCACATTTTAATTACAAAGGTAAACCTAAAGTAATATTTATAAGAGGTAATCACGATGTATGGTGTCAGAATTGGCTTAATTTAGGTCATTCGCCTATAATGTGGACACAACAAGGTGGACAAGCTACATTAGACTCTTATGTGAGAACAGGTTTACTTGTAGAACAGTCACATAGAGACTTCTTTAATAATTTAGAAGATTGGTTTATTGACGACGACGAAAGACTTTATATACACGGTGGTTGGGCTTATAGAGAGGCAACATTTCCAATTAGTGCTAAGTACAAAACATCAGTAGGATTAGAATGTCATTGGGACAGAACTTTATTAGCAGGTGCAAAAAGCGCACACGCAACTAAAACAGAGTTCACTGCAACCAAACCATTTAAGAATGTGTATCTAGGACACACAGCTACAAGTAGCCATTTACCTGAGAAATATGGTAATTTATGGCTTGTAGATTCAGGCTGTGGGTGGAGTGGAAAACTTACAATATTAGATGTCGATACAGAAGAGTATTGGCAAAGTGATTACTCAAAGAATTTATATCCTAACGAAAAAGGTAGATAATTATGACACTAAATCAAATTGAATTTAGACAAAAGAAGATTGCCAAGGCTCTTAAGAGTACGGTACATCCCGATAACCCTCTTGCAATAGAGATGAACAAGAGGTACAGAGAATTAGAAACACTTAAAACCGAATTAGTATGAAAACAATTAACAAAGCAAGATTAATAATTATAACATTAGCTATGTTATTAGTAGGTACATTCTCACTATCCGCACAAGGGTATGGACAAAGGTACGGTACAGTAGATGACGCAGATTATATGTATATTGACGCATCATTTGATGCAAACAAGGCATTTGGTCTAAAAGATAATCCTCGTACACAAGATGACACACGTGGATTAGATTGGAAGTTTGAAGCAGGCGCAAGAGAGAATAACTTTGCAATTTATATTTTTGGTGGACACTATGCACCAATAGATTATATTGTATATGGTGCAGGAGTAGATTATTATTTAAAGAAAAAACCACAAGGATTAGATTTATCAGCAGGAATATATTACTCACAAGTTATACGAATAGATTCTGACGGACATTCAGGAAGTTTTACAGCGTGGGTTAGCCCTAGAGCAAGGGCAACATATTGGATAGGTAACTTTGGAATAAATATTACAGGCAGAGGACAAGGAAGATATGACATAGGTAAAACTGTTTGGGAAGGCTCAATAGGATTAACTTTTAAATCAAATAGATAATGTCACGTACAGCAAGACAAATATATTACGGAAGAATTAAAAATAGTTTAATTATGACAACTTATCAAAGGTACATCGAAAGTGTCGATGACGAAGAAGTTCAATACGTCGTAGATTGCGACGGAACTTTACACGACCTATCAGGTAACATAGACTCTAAGCTAGAGTCAGTAGCTAAATCAGTAGAGTATTGGAAAGCCAAACTTATTGTAACACCTAATGATGCAAAAGCTAAAAGGTTCTATAATAAATTTAAGAACTTGCAAGAACAAATATTATTATTAATAGAAGGTAAAGACATTGTGGCACACGCATAACAAGGGTTAGGATTATTGTAGAGCAAACCTGTAACCCTGAAAAACCCAACGCGAAAGCAAGTAAGCAGTTAGGTTCTACTGTGTCACTATCAAACTAAAATTATGTATAGCAGATTAAAACCATTTAAAGGTAGGACAGTTAATCTTGATAAAGAAGTTGACTTCTACCGTTGTTTAAACAGAAAAGGATTTGTATTCTCTATAAGGCAAGATGGTCTAGTTGTAGCGCATACTGACAAAGTAGTGCTAAAAGACTGTAAACTAATAGTAAACAAATCAGGTAAAGAAAGATGTTTAAAAACTAAAACTAGGAATGTACACGCATTTGTTAGAGGAAAGATTGGAGATATCTACGACATTAAGAATGAATTCTCATTTATTCTAAAGTATAACCCTTATGAAGATTTAGGATTTCATGTGAATTTATTAAAAGATAAAATTGAGATAGGCGAATGTAAGTCAGCTTACATACAAGGCAACTCAGTAATGTGTCAGATATAAAATTTGGATTTCTGATATATATTTTGTATATTTGATAAACTAACAAATAAAATGCAAGATACATATCAAAAGATATTCGAAATAGCAGTAGATGAACTGCCTGATAGACACTTTACATTTCACAACGAAGAAGCCGTATTGTACAGAGGTTTTAAAATCTCTAAGAATAAAGACGGATACAAATGGCAAGACACCCGTTATAGCGATTTCTACGAAATAGTAGACCCTAGAATAACGGAGAACGTCTTAAAGAGGGGATTCTCCGTTACTCTAAACGAAGTTATGTTACATAACGACGAAGAAAAAGTGTTGAATCTCTCACGAGAAATTGAAAAGAAGGATGCCCTTATAGCATATTGGGCTAAGGAGTCTACTAAATTGTGGACAAACTATAATAAGAAAAGGACAATAATTAACAAAGACGAGAAAATAGATGAAGACTTAAAAGCAAGCCGAAAGGCAACCTTGAAACAAAGGTATGAAAAGAAGAAGAACCTTTATCAAAAGAAACGTAAAGTTATTTCGGAAGAAAGAGAGGACTTAAAAGTAGATAAGAAGTTCTTCGAAAGTAGAATTAAATTGTATAATAAATTAAAACCGTAAAACTATGGGATTAAACAACAGAGGTTCAGCCTCAAACAAAACATTTATGAATATCTATCAAGGTAATATTGTATTAGAGTACAATGACCAAGATGGATTAGAGCAAAAGCTAGACAGTCTAGGTTTACCTTATAATGAGGGAGAAGATGCTAGCGACAAACCTAAGTTAGATACTGTTTGTGTACGCCAACGTACTAAAGGTAAAAACGAAGGTAAAGACGTGTTCTATTACATCCTTAGAGATGTAGGTGGATACTTAACAAATGTCATACTTAATGAAAATGATTACGGCGAATTCTTAGAGTTAGAATTTACTGACGTAGACGAGAAGTTCTCAGTATCATTAGGAGATGTGTACTCACGTATGGCTAAAGATTTCATCAGACGTATGGGTGGATTAGATTTAAGCGAAGAAGTTATCTTTGGAGTTTGGTCAATCTCAGCCGAGAAAGCTGATAACGGTAAGGCAAAAAGCGGGGTACGTATGTACCAAAATGACGAGAAGTTAGAATATCATATCGAATATGATGAACTTCCTGAGCCTACTACTAAGAAAAAAGGTCGTAAAACTGTTTGGGATTTCACCGAGCAAGAGAACTTCCTTTACAATGCTCTTATTGATTGGAAAGACGAAAACTTCTCAAGTACAGAAGTTGAAGATGAACTTCCACAGAAAGAAGAGTCTGATGAAGCACCTAAGAGACGTACTTCACGCAAGGCTAATACAGCTAAAGCAGAACACGACGACGTACCATTTTAATCTATGGTAAAGTTAGGAAAACTATGGGGAGATGCGAAGTTCGCTTCGCTCTCTCCTATTTCTAAACTCCTTTATTCTTATTTAATATCACAGCCTAGCATTACAACGTTAGGTGTTTTAGTCTTAGACCTCGAGAGAGTTAATTTAGATTTAAAATTAGAGGACATCTACGCAGTAGAAGGCTCTCTTAAACAGCTTGAAAGTTATGAATACATAAAGTATTTTTATAGCGACGAAGGTATTTGTACAATAGTTGTTGTTGACCATTACAAAAGTCTAGCTAAATCTAAGGCAAATATAAGAAAGGGATTAGACGAAGGGAAAGCAAGCAAAGGAGAAGTTAAGGAAATACTGTTGGATTTATTTACTAAAGCAGATTTCCAAAATGATTCTTTCGTACCGCCCACAGCACAAGAGGTGGCGGACTATGCCCTTAGTTTAGGTTTCCTAGTCAATGGAAAAACTTTTACAGAGTACTACGGAGACAACGATTGGTACAATAAGAATAACAAGAAAGTTAGAAATTGGAAAGCTACACTACGTAAAGTTTGGTGTAGAGACGAGAATAAACTCGAAACAGTAGAAGGAGCGCCTAAAGGCTTCGAATACTTCTTCGTAGAGATAGAAGAGGGAGTTAGAATTTATCCACAATCTTGGAATAATGGACTTCCATCACACAGTAATCACATATACGCACAATACTTAATAGACGAATACAATGTACAGAGACACGGCGGCTAAAGCATATCTAAAGGCAGGACTTAACCCTGTTCCATTAGCACAAGGTGGTAAGATACCTTTAAGAAAAGATTGGGTATCTCCCATAGGTGACGATATAGATAACTATGATTTTTATGACATAGGAATCTGTACGGGCGCTGTATCAGGTGGACTAGAAGGAATAGATTTCGACTTAAAGTATGCAGATAATCCTGAACAACTATGGCACGATTGGCAAGCCAAAGTACCTAAAGATATCCTACTTAAAATGACAGTTTGCAAGACTGTTAATGACGGGTATCATTTATTATATCGTACTGATGTAATAGAGGGTAACAGAAAGTTAGCTAAGAATAAGAATAAAGAAGTTCTTATAGAAACTCGTGGAGAAGGTGGTTATCTAAAGTGTTTTCCGTCTGACGGATATGAGGTTATCTATGGAGACTTAGAGAATATACAACATATCTCCGACACCGAGAGAGCGATACTTATGAGTACGTCCCTCTTGTTCGACGAAACAATATCAAAAGTTAAGAAACATTATTCAGATGACAGAGAGTTTAAAGACCCCTTTCCAAAGTATAATGCTGACCCTGACATTGGTATTGATTTATTACTTGAACACGGATGGACTATTGCGAGAGAAGATGAATTGTGGGTTGAGTTAACAAGACCTGACAAGACAGAAGGAGTATCAGCAGGTTATAACCTTGAAGGAAATTTCCTTTATGTGTTTACAACCTCAACAGATTTCGAGACAGAGATACCATATTCTAATTCAGCCATATTCTGTATGTTAGAGGCAGATGGAGACTATAAGAAAGGCTACCGCTTGTTAGGTAGGAAAGGTTATGGTTCACTATCCGACTCTGATGACGAGAATGACGAAGACTTAGTTGACCTATCATTTTTATCCAAAGACGGAGAAGATGAAGAAAGATTATTACAAGCTATTGACGGAACTATTCCATTAGGTTTATCTTATGGATGGAAGGCATTAGACGAGTATATTTTATTCAAAGAAAACTCGCTTAATTTTATCCTTGCCTTTGAGGGCGTAGGTAAGACTTATGTAGAGTTACACAAGATGCTAGCATTGTCAGTATTATACGGCAAGAAGTTTGGTATCGCTTGTGGAGAGAATGAAGTATCAAGTACCAAGAGAATACTAATTGAGGCTCTTTCAGGTAAGGATATATCTTACTTTAAAGACCATATGGACGAGTATAAAAGGTACAAGGATTTTGTAATGTCTCATTTCTTTGTGTTTAAGAATGAGGTACACTATACGGTAGAGGATATTCTTAAGAGAGGCGAACTGCTTAAAGAAGAGTTTGATATAGACGGATTATTAATTGACCCGTTCTCATATTTCAAAAGACCTTTAACAAATGTCTACTCTTATAACGATGATTTATTATCAAGACTGAACATCTTTAGCAAACAAGTATGTGCAGTGTTTATGACGGTACACCCTACAACAGATGCGACAAGAGCGCCTCGTGATGCAGAAGGGTATCTAAAAGCACCTACACAATATGATGCTATTGGTGGTAACATATTCGCAAACAGATGTGACCACTTCTTAGTGTATCACAGAATACGTAACCACAAAGTTCCTGCTATGAGAAGAATAATGGAACTTAGACAGTTTAAGGTAAAGGACGAAAAAACAGGGGGTAGTGTTACTCCTATTGACGTAAGCGTGGCGCTGACATTAAAAACTATTGACGGCTTCACGGGATATTTTGATAATCAAGGTAACAACCCAATGTATGAACAATATATGAAATCTCAAGGTAGGATTAAAGACAAGAAAGTTAAAGAACTACCTAAGATAGAACCTAGCACAGATATATTTTAATATGGGGTATTTTGAAACATTTTATGTACAAAAAATCAAATCTGATGGCACTAGGTTTTACAGAATCAAAACAATCGATTCAGAACAAGTAGAATCTTGGGAAATCATTGATGATGAACACACTAAAGTTTTTATGAAAAGTGGGGATAGTTTTATACTCCATATTAACATACAGAAGTTTGGTGAAATTATAATTGATAACGAGGATGCTTATGGTAGAATATTAGTATTCTCAAAAAACTAGAGTTTATGAGTAATATAAAATTTGGTGATTTAGTTGACCAAGTAGTTGACGAAGCTACAAAACAAATGGATGATAAATCCACAAAAAAGAAAGGTGGCGGTCTTAGGCTTAACGAAGGTAAGGCACGGTACGATTTGATACATCCTGTTGCAGAAGCAGGATTAGTAAAAGTACTTACAGCAGGTGCTAACAAATATGCTGAACGTAATTGGGAATTAGGTATGCCTTGGAGTAAGGTAATAGCCTCATTAAAGAGACACCTAGCCGCAATAGAACGTGGAGAAGATTTCGACCACGAGACAGGAGAGTTGCATATAAATCATTTACAATGTAATGCTCACTTCTTGTCTGCCTATTACAGTATCTATCCACAAGGAGACGATAGACCACATAGTTATTTAAACCAAGATAAGATTGGATTAGATATAGACGAAGTGTTAGCAGATTTTGTTGGTGGTATGATGAAGAAATTCCCTGAAATGGACAAGAGACCTGTATATTGGAATGACCCACATATAGCGCAATACTTTCCTGAGGTATTAGAAGACGAATCTTTTTGGCTCGGGTTGGAAGCAAAAGTGGATGAATTACCATTTGAACCACATTGTTATATCACATCAAGACCTTGTTCGACTGAAATAACTCGTCAATGGCTTGCAAATAAAGGGTTTCCCGTAGCACCTATCCATACGGTAGGAGTAGGTAATTCTAAAGTAGATGTGGCGAGAGAGGCAGGAGTGGAAATCTTTGTAGACGATGCTTACCACAACTTCGTACAACTTAATAAAGCAGGTATTTGTACCTACTTATCTACAGCAGGACATAATGCTAAGTACGATGTAGGACACAAGAGAATTGATAACCTAAAACAATTAGTATCATGGATGGATTAACATCAAAAGAAATTAAGAAACTTCAATTAGAAACAGCAATATCTCACGCACTAGACCTTATTCAAGGAATACATTGTGATATATTAGATGCTAAAACAGATATAGATAATCTTGAATGTGATATTATCGGTTGGGAAGCTGATATAGAACAGTTAAGTGATGAAGTGACAGAATTAGAACAAGAACTAGAAAATTATTAATTATGAGTAGAAGAAACAGTAGTGACGATTTTCCATTTTATTTAATTATAATGTGGTGGCTTATTATAATGATGATAATTTCGTCGTGTAAACAAGAAGTTCACGAACCTTATTACAGAATAGACCAAAAGGTTTACTCTGTAAACGGCAAAGATTCAGTAGAGACTAATGTATTTTGGTATAAAAACTCTAAGTACATAGGTCACGGAGTACTGACTAATAAAAGTGCTATAAAACATAGAACAAGAGATTCTATTCAAGCACAAAACTTTATTAGAACACACAAACAATTTAATTAACATGGCAACATACGTAATAGACATTGAAACAGACGGACTTATATCTTCAAAGATACACGTTATGTCTGTTGGGTGGAAAGACAGCGAAGGCGAGTGGCAGATTAAGTCAACGGATGATTATGACAAGATGATTGACATAATTACAAATCCTGACAACGTAATAATCGGTCATAACTTCAAGGCTTTCGATGTCGTAGAATTAGAACGAGTACTAGAAGTTGAGGTAACAGCAGAGATTGTTGATACATTAGCTTTAGCTTGGTACATACTACCAACAAGAAAAAAGTCTTTTGGACTAGACGCTTTTGGAGAGGATTACGGAATACCTAAACCTAAGATTGATGATTGGGAAGGTCTTACGTATGAGCAATATAAACATAGATGCGAAGAAGATGTAAGAATTAACATCAAGGTTTGGGAAGATTTATCTCGTAAACTAATGGATGTATATGAAGATGTCGAATTGGCTAGAAAGTTTATAAGATATTTAATGTTTAAAATGGAATGCGTGGCACATCAACGCAAGATTGGTACATTAGTAGACTTAGATAAGGTTAAAGAGAATATCGAAATCTTAGAGGCTCTACGTTTACCAAAGGAGCAGATGCTTGTAGAAGCTATGCCCGCAGGGTCAGTTCTCAAAAGAAAACCAAAGACAATGCACAAGAAAGACGGTTCTCCGTCTAAGAGAGCGTTAGATTGGTTCGAATACCTCAGAGAACATGACCTACCATTAGATACAGAAGAACATAGAGACATAGCCAACATCAACTCTACTAATCAAAAGAAAGAGTGGCTATTTAGTTTAGGTTGGAAACCTTGTACATACAAAGATGGGGCAAACGGTAAAGTTCCTCAGATAATGAATGACAAGAAACACTTGTCCGACAGCGTGTTAAGATTAATAGAAGTTGAGCCTGCGATTGAGGCTTTAGACGGATTGACAGTAATTGCACATAGATTAGGTGTACTTAAAGCCTTCTTGGAGACGACAGACGAAGAGACAGGTATGACAGTAGCATCTATGAATGGCTTTACAAACACACTACGACTAAGGCACTCTCGTCCAATAGCTAACCTACCAAGTGTTAAAGGTGGGATTAAGAAAGCTATGGAGAAAGGTGCAACTAAGTTAGAAGCTATTTCTGATAATCTTAGAGACGGACAACTGATTAGAGAATGTATCATAGCACCTAAAGGATATGAACTTTGTGGTAGCGATATAACTTCTTTAGAGGATAATACAAAGAGGCACTATATGTGGGATTACGACCCTGAGTATGTGACTGAGCAAATGGAAGAAGGGTTCGACCCCCACTTAGACTTAGCACTACGTTCAGGGGCAATCACAGAAGAGGAAGTCGCTCTACATAAACTATATAGCGAGACAGATGGTGCAGAAGGTAAATCTTTTAAAGAGGTACGAGACATCTATAAAATGGCAAACTACTCCTGTATTTATGGTGTAGGTGCGCCGAAGTTTTCCGAGTCTGTGGGATGCTCTATTAAAGAGGCGAGAAAGACTATCAAAGGTTATTGGGATAGAAATTGGTCTATCAAACAACTACCTAAAGATATGGTAGTTAAAACAGTAGGAGAACAGATGTGGTTACTAAATCCTGTAAACAAGTTTTGGTACTCAATTAGAAACGAGAAAGATATCTTCTCTACACTTAATCAAGGTACAGGTGCATACGTATTTGACTGTTGGTTAAAGTATATGATGATGGAAGGTGTTATACCTTTCTTACAGTATCACGATGAAAAGTTAACTCTTGTTAAAAAAGAGAAAGGCGCTCGTGAGAAACATAAGAATATTATTAACGCGAGTATGGACAAAGTAAATGATGCTCTACAACTTAATGTAGAAATAACAGTCGATGTTCAATTCGGTAAAACTTACGCAGATGTGCATTAAACTATTAACTTATGAAGAATGGTGCGATAAGCACGAAGAAGAAATCAACATAGAGTTGGCGGAATCAGGAGCAGACAGAGAACTAGACTTCGACCCTGAACGAGAGTTCGAGAACAGGTACGATGATTATATTAGAGTAATGATGAAAATAAAAAAGAAAAAGTAATGGCAAAAATCGAAATGGATTTATCTGAATACCAAGAGATTCAGAAAGTCAATAGGCTCTTAGAAGAGTCTTTAGAGAAAGAGAGACAGTTAGCTGAGGAAGTTGACAAACTCAAACAAGAGAAGATTGACATCTTAAAGAACAACGAGAAGACAGTCACTATCGTGGAAAGAGTTGACCGAGTTGACACTATTAGAACATTGCAAGACCCTAGTTTGATTATGAGGAATCTGCAATCTATTATGAGTAGAAGTGACTTAGGTAGTATGGGATATGATTATCAAGGTAATCCATATATCCATCAAGTAGCAGAGGCGTTCTTCAAAGTAGAGAGGTCAGATTTGTACAGCCAAGAGAAGTCTGTTACAAGAGTAGGCTTTGATGAAGTTAAGGAAGAAGCCAAGAAGGAGTTTCTTAAAACTCTTGAAGAAGATTATGAAATGAAAGAGAAAGCTATTCGAGACGAGGTTAAAAGACTCAAAGAACAAGCTAAAGAGAATGATGGTCTTTCACAAGCAAATAGTATGCTTATCAAAGAAAATGAAAGGTTAGTCAATAACTATAAATTTTATAGAGACGTTTCAGAAAGTCACGCCAAAGGTTTGGACAAGATTAGTAATATCTTAAAAGACAAGTTTACTTTCTTTAACTCACGTATCAAAAGAGGTCTTATTAGTAAGGCTCTCAAGGAAACTAAAAGAGCGCACCAAGAATTGTGCGAAAACAGAAAATAATTAAGATTTTTCTTGGTTATTACAATAATAATTTGTATATTAGAATATGGAAGAAATACTACTCGCTCTTGTGTGCCAAGAGTTCGAACTTGAAGAAGATTTTATACTATCTAAGTGTAGAAATCATCATCTTCAAAATGCTATAAGTATGTGTACCTATATCTTAGTTTCACACTATGGTAAAACTATAATAGAGGTTCATAACTTTTACGTATCCAAAGGTTATAAGAAAACTAGGGCTACGTTGTATAGAAATATGAAACGTGCGCACCACAATATTAGACAATATAGTTCTTTTAGAGAATTAAAAAGTTCTTTAATAGAGGGTGTAGAGATTGCTCTTGTTCAAGGATTAATTGTTCCAACTGACGAAGATATACACGCTATGAAAGGAAGGATAGTTTCTAAAATGATGACATTAAGAGACCATACTTACTTAACCAAGATGGAAAGTCAAGTAGATAGTTATATTAAAGCAGAGTTCATTAACAAGAGACAATATGAGAAAAACCCGAAAAAAGAAACGTGGCTCACGTAAAAGGGCAAATCCTCAGACCAATGCCAACCCCAAAGTGTATAAAGGGATTAAGTTCAGGTCGGAACTAGAAGTTTATATGTATAAGCTATTAGAGAAGACTGACATCCCTTTTGCATATGAGGCGCAGAAGTTTGTAATAATTGAAGGCTTTACTTCACCCAATATATCTTATGAGAGGTTTCTCAATGGTAAGGGAGAATTTAAAGATAGAGGAAGCGGTAAGAAATACGCTGATATGGTGTACACCCCTGACTTCACTCCGCCAAAAGGAGAACCATTAGATTGGGTAATTGAAGTTAAAGGTAGGTCTATGCCTGATTTCTCTAGGACTTGGAAACTGTTTAAGAAAACATTACTTAAGCATAACAAGAATACAGTTCTGTATATGCCAAGGACACAAGGTGAATGCAGAGAAACATTAAACCTAATACAAGAGATGTATGGCTAGAACAAAACTAGAAGAAATGATTGAAAAGTGTATCATCGAAGAGAGTTATGATACGGAAATTAACGAAAGGGATTGGAAGAGGATGAATAAGAATCTGACAAGACTTGAAAAAACCTTTAACTTAATGAAGACATAGTATGAAAGAACCGATTACAAGCAGAAGAATCCAAGTGATTAATTCTCAAACAAGCGATATCCACGACGACGTTGCTAACTTGAATGAAACACTTGTAGACAAAGACAGAGCAGAGTCAATAGAACTTATAGAAAGTATCAGGACTCGCCTTAACCTATTAAAAGAACAACTTACCAATGGCGATATCGTTTAAAGATTTAACTCCGAGAGATAAAGAACACATTACTGTTATGTATGAATCACATAAATCAGGTAATTCAATGTTCGATATTCAATCGGATTTAGCAACCCATTTCAACGTTACCAAAAGAACTATTAGAAATTGGGCTAACAGATTAGACCTCAACTTAATGGCAAGAAATGTAGAAGACCCTTTTGGGGTTTTAATATATGACATTGAGACGAGCAGAGTTCCCGCTATGGTATTTTGGACGGGAAAGACATATATCACGCACCAACAACTTAAAGATGAACCGAAGATTATCTCGATATCTTGGAAGTGGTTAGGCGAAGATAAAGTATATCACGTAACGTGGGATAAAAACCACAGTGATGAAGACTTAATGAGAAAGTTCTTACCAATCTATAACTCAGCGAGTATGGTGGTAGGATATAATAACGATAAGTTTGACAATAAATGGATTAACACAAGGGCGGCTAAACACCGATTAGAAGTTAATCTATACGTTAAATCATTTGACTTATATAAACAAGCAAGGAAGACTCTTAGATTGCCAAGTTATTCGATGGAATACTTAGCTAACTACTATGGTGTAACACCTAAGTTAAAGCACGAAGGTATCGCTATGTGGGATAAGATTCAGTTCGGCAGTCCCGCAGTACAGAAACAAGCCTTGAAAGATATGGTTGAATACAATGTAGGAGATATACTTACCACAGAAGAGATTTATGTTGAAATGAGAAAGTACTTCGGTCACAAGACTCACGTAGGCGTTATCTTAGGTAATGGTAGAGGTAGTTGTCCTCATTGTGGCGGTAATAACGTAGAAGAATACAATGGACAGTATTCTGTTACTCCCGCAGGAACTATTCAAAGACATATGATTTGTTTAGATGATAGAGTCCAATTTAAAATGTCAAATACTAATTATTTAAAACTTGTAGATAATCAATGAGAACAGTAACTAAAATCCTAGAAGGTAGGGTTATGATTAAAGCGCTAGAGAGTACACGTACAACAGCATCAGGATTAGAATTCAAAGATGATGGAGAATCGTTACCGATAGCAGAAGTTGTAATGGTAGCCGAAGGCATTGACCAAGTTAGTGTCGGAGATAAGATACATTACACAATCGGCAGAGAGTCGGGGAAATGTCGTCACAATGGAGATGAACATTTCATTATACCAATAGGAAACGCAATAGCAATAGTAGAAGATGAATAGACCATATGTAAAACAGTTTGACGCCAATGGAGATTTAATTAATCCAATCAACGGATACTTTCCGAGTAAAAGGATTAATAAACATTTCCCTGAGGGCTTCCCTAACAGAAGAGAACGAAGAAACGCTCTTGTGAACCAACCTAGAACACATTCTAATAAGAAAGGTACACAAGTCGTGATAACGAGAATAGGTCTTATGAAATTTACGAAGTTTTTCAAAAAGTTTCAGAAGATTGGTAAAAAACGAATAATACATTATACAGAAACTAAGTAATATATGAATACAGAAATTAAATTTAGAGACGAGGCAAGACAAGCCTTAAAAGAAGGTGTAGATATAATTGCAGACGCAGTTAAAGTATCTATGGGTGCTGAGGGACGAACAGTAGTAATCCCTACGCCAAATTGCGGTTATATCGCCACTAAAGACGGAGTATCCATCGCAAGAGGTATCATGCCCGAAGGAAACTTTAGAGAAATAGGTGCATCTCTTGTAAAGGAAGCATCTTCAAGGACTAACTCAAAAGCAGGTGACGGTACAACTACGGCGGCTGTATTACTGCAAGCAATCTTTAATGACGGATTAGCGTTGTTAAATGACGGTGCTTCTGCGGTACAGTTGAAGAAAGGTATCGACCAAGCGGTTAAGGACGTGGTTGCTCATTTAGAAGATACATCTGTAAAGATTAAAGCTAACAACCTAAAAGACGTAACTACTATCTCTGTAAATGGAGACGAAGAGTTAGGTTCACTTATCGCAGATGCCTTCAACAAGATTGGAGAACACGGATTAGTATTGAGCCAAGTATCTGATACTAAAGAAACCTACATCGAGATTAAAGAAGGTGTTCAGTTAGACGCAGGTTTCATAGACCCGTTATTTGTAACTGACCCTGTAAAGTATGAGACAGTATTAGAAAATCCTTACTTACTACTTAACAAAGGTAGAATCGAGAAGGGAGATAACTTAGTAAAGTTATTTGACGCTGTATGGAGCAAAGGTCAGAACCACAACTTAGTAATAATTTGTGACGATATTGACCCATTTGTATTCTCTACGATTGCACAGAACGTTAAGAACGGTGCTATCGCTAACAAGATATGTATTGTTAAGACACCACAAATCTTAAAAATCCACAAGGATTTACTTGAAGATATTGCAGTTCTTTCAGGCGCACAGATTGTGTCAGACGAGACAGGTGTTAAACTTAATGCAGGTGCGTTGGGTAAACTTGATAAGTTCGTCGCAACAGAAACCGAGTCATTCCTTATAGGAGATGTCGGAAACTTATCTTCTAAGGTAGCGGAACTTAAAGAGAGAATTGATAACGAAGATAATGACATCGAGAAGAAAGACCTTCAAGAAAGATTATCGCGTATCAATGGTGGTGTTGCTACCTTATTCATTGGAGCGTCAACTGACTCAGAGTTAGTAGAAAAGCGTGATAGAATCGAGGATGGTATCAATGCTACTCGTGCCGCTTTAGAGGAAGGTATTGTCTCAGGTGGTGGTATAGCACTAGCACACGCAGGTTTAAAGTTATTCAAATCTGACGAGCAAGAAACTGACTTTGTTAAAGGTTATAACTTAGTTATGAATTCTTTAGTTTCACCATTCTTACAGATTAATGCAAATGCAGGGCTTGACTCTGATTTACCATTAGAAGAAGGTATGGGTATAGATGTACGTACAGGAGAGAAGGTTGATATGATTACCGTAGGTATCATTGACCCTAAGAAAGTAACAAGAAGTGCATTAGAAAATGCTTCTTCTGTTGCAGGAACATTCTTAACAACTGAGGCGGTAGTAGCCCGAATTAAGTAATATGGCAACAATTAAAACAACGGGGGATGTAGCAATCGTCCCCCTTAACCGATACGAAGCGATGGAAAAGGTTTTCGAAATGGAAAGAAGCCTTACTAGAATGTTTGACTCTGATACTAGAGTCGCTATGGCACTGTTACAAGAAATAAGAGTCTTTAACATCCAAGATGAAATCGAAGATAACCAATTAAAACTAGACCTAGATGAAGATAGATGTAAATGTGGAAAAACTTGCAAACACTAATGAAGATAGAGATATGTATAATGTAAAAATTAAAACATATAATCAAACATTTGAAGCAAGACTAGAGAAAAGCGATTTACGCTACCTGATACAACGACTAGATAATCCAATTACATAATGGACAGAGATACAAATATAGAGTTACTCAAAATGTTTAGAGGTAATACATATCCTACTGTAACAATGAAATTGACTCCTTCAAGGAATCCTGCCGAATTTACAAAGATTTCTTTAGGTTCAATAGTATTTGTGAAGCACACAGACGGAGTACAGTATGCTATACCTGTTGCAGACAATAACTCTGTATCAGACGAAAAAGCTATTTGGGTTTACTTAGACCATTTTAGAAAGCTGTGTGTAAAAGTTAAGGAAAACTATATAGTTCAGCCTGACATAAACATAACAGTAAATAATTATTTTAATAAAGAATACTAAATGAGATTATTACAAAAACAGAATATTGAAGACATATTATTCTTTGATATAGAGACAGCACACGCTGACCCAAAGTTCAGTAAGAAATCTCCATTATATGATGCTTGGGAATATGACCAATTACGAAACGTAGAGGACGAGAAGGACTTGATTGACCTTTATAATAAAACAGCGCCCTTGTACGGAGAGTTTGGTCGTATTGCTTGCATTACTATTGGAGCAGTCAGAGATGGAGAGATTATCCTTAAAACATTTGCTGACGAAGACGAGAAAGTATTGCTCGAGAACTTTAATGAGTCTGTTGCTAAATTCGCCACCAATAAGACTTGGTTAAGCGGACATAACATCTTAGACTTTGATATGCCATTCATAATGAAACGTTGTTTGGTAAATAGAGTACCGTTACACTTACTGTTTGATACAGCCCACTTAAAGCCGTGGGAGACAGCAGTATTAGATACAGCGATACTATGGAAAGGTACAGGTTGGAAGAAACAATCTTTCATATCTGTATTATCTGCACTAGGATTACCGTCTCCTAAAGACGACATATCAGGCGCAGATGTAGGAAGATTATATTGGGAAGGTCAGATTGACAGAATTGTAACATACTGTGAGAAAGATGTTATGGGTACTATTAACCTATTTAGAGCGTTAAGGTACGAAGACCCAATAAGCACAGGAATAACTTTAGGAGATTATGAACCGACACCTAAGAAGATATTAAATTATCTGCACGAAGGCGGAGAGTATGATAGTGATGTAGAGAGTCAACTAAAGGGTATATTAAAAGAACTGCCTGCAAAAGATAAGAAGATAGCAATAGAGATATTGAATACTCTTCCTACTAAAGCAAAAGGTAAGGAAACGTTTATAACGAAAGCAGATATAAAGAAACTATAATGGCGAAGAAACAACAAATAGTCCTTCCAAGGACAGACGAAGAAGGTAAATGTTATATATCATACAGTCAGATAAGTAAATGGAAATATCCAAAAGGCGGTAAGAAAGATTACATTAAATCTTATTTCTTTGGCGAAAGATTCGAAGGAAATGCTTACACAGACTTTGGTTCATTAATAGGAGAGGCATTAGAGAATAACGATTTCTCAGCTTTCTCTGAAAAAGACCAAGTGGTTCTCGATATGATTACTCGATT
>Ga0070754_10001039_pt1 | contig 23003 bp, 37 predicted proteins | sample VirMetDEL_Sep_01_FD_75181 | JGI IMG/M metagenome (GOLD analysis project Ga0070754, IMG submission 75181) | Aqueous microbial communities from the Delaware River and Bay under freshwater to marine salinity gradient to study organic matter... | ecosystem: Environmental > Aquatic > Marine >... | reverse complement strand
TGAAGTGTTACGGTAGCACGGCGGTCTCCAAAACCGCAAGCCGGGGTTCGACTCCCTGCACATCTGCCAATTAGGAGAACCACAATGTGGGTTTTAGTTTACATTATACTAAATGGTTCTGAACCAATGGCAGTAAATGCTTATGGTCCTAAGTATACCTTTCCAGACATGTACTCATGTTTTGAAGCAAGGGAGAAACTATCAGTAGATGTAGGCGGCACGGACGGCTACTTTCCTCAAGGTATGCAAGCCGTTTGTGTAATGACAAAAGAAAGCTCGGTGTAGCTTAGTCTGGTAAAGCGCCTGGTTTGGGTCCAGGAGACCGGTGGTTCGAATCCATTCACCGAGACCATTAAAGGGGATATAGCTCAGTTGGGAGAGCGATTTAATCGCAAATCGCATAAATAAATGTGAGGAGATTAAAATGAACAATGGTAAATATGATACTCTTGAGTATAAACAAAAGCAAGCTGCTAAGGCAGATCGCTTATATGGTCCTGTAGCAAAGCACACAAAAACTTGTGAATGCTGTGGTAGTGAGTTTATATTTGAAGGACGCATAAAAACCAAAACTTTTAAAAAAGCAAAGTTTTGTAGCAGAAGTTGTGCTAACAACAGACAGAGTTGGTGGAATGATAATGCTACACACTATAGAACAATAGCATTCCAACAATGGGATAAGTGTTGTGCTATATGCGGATTTGATAAGATTGTTGCTGTCCATCACATTGATGAAAATCATAACAACAATGATCCGCACAACTTGATTCCGTTATGTCCAAATCATCACGAAATGGTTCATAGTAAATGGAAGGACGAAGTTCAACCGCTTATAAAAAAGTTAGTTGAAGAAAAGATTGGGGCCTTAGTATAGTTGGGAAAACATCGGATTTGCATTCCGAAGTCAGGGGTTCGACCCCCCTAGGCTCCACCAATAAAGGAGAAGCGGTTCGATCCCGGTTATCTCCACCAATATGCGGATGTAGCTCAGGGGTAGAGCAGCTGGTTGCCAACCATCAGGTCGTGAGTTCGAATCTCATCGTCCGCTCCATTAACATATGCACATACTATTTTAAAGGAAGAAAAAATGAAAGAACAATTAGTTAAAGCAGCACGAATGCACGCCGAAGGTGAGCTAGAACGTGCAAAAACAAACATCATGGTTTATATGAATCAAAGTGTTGGCATTGGTGAGCACAGCGACATTGTTGAAGCGATTCAAGAAGAACTTGATAAAATGGCAGCAGCAGAAGATCGCATTGAAATGTTAAACAAATATTTTAGTTAAATGAACAAACCTTTTGGAATTGTAGTAAATAGATGACCATTATGGAGGTTTGGCAGAGTGGTTGAATGCACCGGTCTTGAAAACCGACGAACGTTAATAGCGTTCCCAGGGTTCGAATCCCTGAGCCTCCGCCATAACAAATCGTGATAAATATTCACATAACTAAGGCATTTAAATGAGCGATAAATTAATTTTTACAGTCGGATTTACTGACGCTATTAGTGATGACTGGACAGTTCAAGATCCCAACGCTATACTTGATGATAAACAAACATCTTACAATTTGAAAAAAATGGTTACAGATGAAGAAACATGGTCTGCAAGTTGGGAAATTGATATGTCAAAAAGACATAATCAAATTGTATTTCATAATTGGGAAACAATTATAAGAGCACCGCATCTTAGAATGGTTGATTTTTTTGAATCAGATGTGCCATTTATTGATGATTATAAAACACGGTCATACCAATTGAGTTTTATTAATTTAATTCCAGTAAAAGGGTTCAACACTGAAGTATTTGATTATAACAATGATACAGAAAATGCAGTAGCAACTGTGCCCTGGGGGTCAATATATTTAGATTTAAATACAATGATTGCAACTGGTAATCGAAGTGAAGCGCCGTTAATGCAAGAATTTTTATTCAATGAAAGTACTACTAGAATACCTGAATTGCTTGATATGAGAATTTCTCCTAAATTTAATTTTCAATTTCCAATCGGATTTGATGAATTTGGCAGTAACAGAGTAAACACTATTGCAGGTATGAATCCAGACGCTCGTCAAAAATATGAAACTTACAAACAAGAATTAACTGATGTTGGATTTACTGAAATGGGCATTTTAAATTTTGCTCACAATGGAATGCTAGAAGTTGGAAAACTAATAGAAGATCCTGTAGATATTATTGACAAATTAAATGAATCGCCGTATATTTGTAGAGCAAGTTTAACGAAACCGGAGTAACCAATGAAAATTATAAAAACTTTTTCTAGTGACGACAATGTTAAAGATTCTGTTATAGGTTTAACAGACGAAATATTAGTAGTGGAATTTTATGAATATGGAAAACGTATTGGTGAAATTGAATATCCTGACAAATCTTATCATTATGTAGAAGATGCAGCAGAAAATTGGGTTACTGGTGTTATGACACAGGAAACAATCAAACGGTATAAAAGTGTTGCATGATCCAAGGTAAAACAATTGTACTGTGTATGCCTGGCGCATCATACAGTGGAGAGTTTTTAAAAAACTTCTTAGCATTATTCTTTCATATTAAATCACGTGGTGGCAATCCTGTTTTAAGCCAGTCTTATAGTAGCATGGTTAATTTTGCTCGTTGCAAAGTAGTTGGTGCTAGTGTTGATCGTGGAAAGAATCAAAAGCCATGGAACGGACAGCACTACGATTATATGTTATGGATTGACAGCGATATTATATTCAACACACAACAGTTTGACAAACTAGTAAGCATGGACTGTGACGTTGCTAGTGGTTGGTATAGTCAACCTGGAGGCACAACACCTGTTGTAGAATCCATGGATGACGATTATTTCCGTGAACATGGTACATATCGTTTTATTACTGCAGATGAAATGGAACAGCGCAAGTTTGCTTTTAAAGCAGACTACATTGGATTTGGTTGGGTATTAATAAAGCAAGGTGTATTTGAGCAAATGGAGTATCCCTGGTTTGCTCCTAGACTACAAGACTTGGGTAATGGCTTACAAGACATGTGCAGTGAAGATGTAGCATGGTGTTTAGATGCACGTGCAGCAGGCATTGACATTTATGTAGATCCACAAGTTCGTGTTGGACATGAAAAGACACAAATCATATAAACCTATACTAAATTGTTCTTGATTTATTGATTTTCAGACTTTATACTAAACTCACATTAACAGAGGAGAGTATAATGTTTTTATGTTACCAGGATAATGAGAAACGCAATGCTGCAACTTTCAATCCATATCGCTACAACCCCAACAATATGATCTGTAAGCATCTTGAGAATTACTTTTTCTTAAAATTCATCATACAAAATAGTGAGGACTTTGTAGAACGTCATCGTGCAAGCAAAGAACTAGATGTGTGTGAGCGTAAGATTGCATACTGGCAAAAAATGCCTACGTATAATGAGGATACGTATTTGCGAGATGTAGCCAATTACAAAAAAAATTACGCTATGTAAAAAAAATTACAACCCACTGAAAACATTGAAAACTTTTTTGATGTTTTCAGTTGACATTTAGGTTAGTAGTCACTATATTATATATGTAGACAACAGGAGACAGTCATGTTCGTAGTTAAGACACAGATTTTGGAAAACTATGGTGCTCACAGCGAAGACGGCCGTTTTGCCTCAGGCAATGCGTACTGGAAGATGAAAGGTGGTAACGAGTACATCGTTCGTGACCTAGACCGTCCGCAGGATGCTATGGCGTTCGTTGCTGCGAAGTTCATCGAGAATAACATCTACTTCAAGGAGTTTCCGATTAAGGTAATCACTTGGGACGAGTGGCAAGAAGAGTTGAACGAGCTCGACGAAGACTATCGTGAGTTCCTAGTAGAGCAGGCTGTTGCTTGCTCTCCAGTAGCGGAGGCAGTGTAATGAAATACAGTAAAGGTCCTACATTTAATACTGAGCAAGTTCTTCAATTGTCAATCATAGTTGACAGCCAACAAGGCTTTATCAAAAGTGGCTATGGATATTATGACTACGAAAATGATGTAAACGTCACTGATAACAAGACGACAGTTATGCAATATTTGTCAGGAGATGTAAGCCTTCCAGAATTTACTGATGAAGTGAATACTGAAGCTTCTAATATTAGAAATAGTTTTCGTGATGAGCTGATTGCTAAGAAACTTATGGGAAAACTCAACAGTTTTGAAGACAGTGTGCTAAGGGTAATTAGTAACGAAACAACTGATGTTTTTGGCGTTAGTATTCTTGCCAGTCTCCCTAACAGTTATCGTGTCCAGAAAAAACGTCAAGGACTGGATGATTGGTTTGACGATATGCGTAATAAAAGCGAGTTTGTTGGCAAAATTGGCGAACGTATGCGGATTAATGTACTAGTTAAAGACGTCAAGTTCATTGCAAAGTATGGCATACATTTGGTAACTTGTATTACCCAAGAAGAAAACATTGTTAAGTTCTTCTTTAATAAAGAACCTGACATTGCTGGAATTCTTGAATCTCGTCAGATAACCCTAACTGGTAAAGTAAAGCAACATGACGTAAGTAAATTCAGTAATTGTAAAGAAACTGTATTTAATTACGTAAAAATTGAAGAAAAGTGTTGACACGGTATTCATACTGTGTTATCAAAGTGGTGTAGAAACAATTTATGGAGTGAGAGACCATGCAAAAAGTTTTGATCCGTGCTGGAGAGTACAATAAAATGCCAATTACAAATGAAGTATTTACACTTATAAAAGGTGTTAGTAAAGGCAAAAACGGTAGTTTTGTTACTGTTGCTGGTACTGGTGAAAATGGTTATCCTGAGCGTAACATTCGTATCAAAGTAAAAACTAAAGACGATATTGAATTGCAAGCCGAGGAAAAGAAAGAAACAGATGAAGAAGTTATTGAACGTCTGCGTGAGCGTTTTCAAATTTTAGAAGACATGAGCTACGCAAGTTGTGATGGCGTTGTCCGTGGAATGGTTGTTACTGGACCTCCGGGCGTTGGCAAATCATACGGCGTTGAGAAAGTTATCCGTGAAGCTGAAATGATGAACAAAATGTCTGGGGGTTCTGGCAACACGGGTCGTAAGTATGGTATGGAAAAGGGCGCAGCGTCTGCCATTGGTTTGTATAAACTGCTCTTTGAATATGCCAATGAGGGTAGTGTACTTGTACTAGATGACTGTGATAGCGTATTGTATGATGAAACTAGCCTCAACTTGCTAAAGGCTGCACTAGACAGTAGCCCAAAGCGTTTCCTAAGCTGGCGTAGTGAAAGCCGTGTGCTTCACAACGAAGGCATTCCAGACAAATTCGAGTTTAAAGGTTCTATTATCTTTATCACAAACCTAAAGTTTGAAGCAACTCGTGGTAAAATTAAAGACCACTTGGACGCTATCATGTCACGTTGTCACTATCTAGATCTGACGCTAGATACTATGCGTGATAAGTTTTTGCGCTGTAAGCAAATCGTCAAAGACGGTATGCTGCAAGAATATATGTTCTCCAGTCAAGAGCAAGATCAATTGCTGGAGTTCATTTTTGATAACCGTAGTAAGCTACGTGAAATGAGCTTGCGTATGGTACTAAAGATTGCCGATCTCAAAAAAATGAACGGCGATAAATGGCAACGTTATGTAGAAATGACCTGCATGAAACGGGGCCGATAATATAAAAGTCCAACGGTGGACCTCCTCTGTCTGCGTCACTCTCACTCACACCGTTGGGCTTAACTGGGCCGGTAAAGTAAGACACTTTACCGGCTCTTCTTTTCAATAAGTACTTATGTGTGATTGACAAAAGTTAAGTTGTGTTATAATATCAAACTATGAAGTGTAAAATTATTCTTAAAGACGAAGTAAACTGTAAAGTTGAAGGTCTTGATTTGCAGACTCGTCGCAAGTGTGAACAAAAATTAAAGTTCTTTTTGCCTTATGCAAGACACGTGCCAGCATACAAACTAGGGCGTTGGGACGGCTGTGTGAGTTTTTTTACTATGGGGGGCAACACGTTTGTAAATGCATTGCCACATATTATTCCTATATTACAAGAACAACGATACGAGCTTAATGTAGAGGATCAGCGTACTATTTGGAAGTTTGACTTTCAACAAATTGCACAGGACCATTTTAGTGCCAGAACTTGGCCTGATAAACACCCAGCGGCTGGAACCCCAGTAATGTTGCGTGATTACCAAGTGGAAATTATCAATAAGTTTTTAGATAACACACAAAGTATTCAAGAGATTGCAACAGGTGCAGGCAAGACGCTAATGACCGCCGCACTTAGTGATTTAATCGAACCTTACGGTCGCAGTATTGTTATTGTGCCTAACAAAGACTTGGTAACACAAACAGAAGCAGACTACATTAACTTAGGGTTAGATGTTGGTGTGTACTTTGGTGACCGTAAAGAGTTTGGTAAAACACATACCATTTGTACTTGGCAAAGTTTAAACATTATTGAAAAACGTTTCCGTGATGGTGAAAGCGAAATGAGTTTAGATGACTTTGCAGAAGATGTAGTATGCATTATGGTAGACGAAGTACACCAAGCAAAGGCAGACGTACAAAAGAAATTGCTAACAGGTAGCTTCCGTAACGTTCCTATTCGTTGGGGGCTAACAGGTACAATACCCAAAGCAGACCACGAACGATTAAGTTTAGAAGTAGGCTTAGGAGAAGTTGTGCACCAACTAGCAGCAAGTGAACTACAAGATCAAGGTGTACTAGCACAGTGTGATGTTAACATTATGCAGTTGCAAGACACAGTTAATTATGGTAACTATAGAGCGAGCTTACATACTTGACAACTGACAAAAATCGTTTAGACTATATTAGTGAAATGATTAAAAACATGTCAGCTAGTGGAAATACACTTGTGCTTGTTGATAGACTTAAAGCAGGTGAAGGATTAGTTGAACGTCTTGGAGATAATACTGTTTTTATTAGTGGTTCAATGAAAACATCTGACAGGAAAGATGAGTATGATGAGATTAGTGAAGCAAACAATAAAATTATTATTGCAACCTATGGTGTGGCTGCCGTTGGTATCAACATTCCTCGCATTTTTAACTTGGTACTCATTGAACCTGGTAAGTCATTTGTTCGGGTAATTCAATCAATAGGACGGGGAATACGTAAAGCACAAGACAAAGACAGTGTCCAAATATGGGATATTACTAGCAGTGCAAAGTTTAGCAAACGACATTTGACTGAACGTAAAAAATACTACCGTGAAGCGAACTATCCTTTCCGTGTAGAGAAAGTAGATTTTAAATGAAAATATTAACAGTAGAAAACGAGTGCTATGACTTAGAATATGTTCCTGAAGAAATAGAAGACATTAGATATTGTGTTCTAGACTATAGCGATAAAGATAATGCAGATTATATTTTCGTTCCGCTGGTTTTTTTAGAAAGTTTTAGTTGTCCTGCGGCAGTACTAAAAATTGGTAAAAATACAGTAAGGGTTCCACTAGATTGGAACTTGGTTGTTTGTGATCCCATGGTTGGAGATCCTGAAATACTACCAATAACAAGTCTAAATGACCGTGGGTTTAAAGGGTTTGTATTTAACCCAATTACAGGATTTATACCAGAGTTTATAGAAGTTGAAATTGTAAATATTTACCAGGAGGTAAAATGGTATTTTCCTAAATTAAAATACGGGCACATACTAGCAGTACCTCTTGAAGAAAAAAACAATCCGAAATGTGTTTACTTTGTCAAAGAAACTGCTAAACTGCCTGATATACTAAGCACGGATGATTTATGGTAATGGAAAAGGATTTAACAAAAGTAACACGAGTCGAAGTTATCGACAACAACGGACGAGCTTACACTAAGTGGGATGTTACAAAAGTAGAAATTGATCTTCAAGATGATGAACGAACACTGAAGATTTTTGTAGAATTTGAACCAGAAGAAGAAATATACATTTGAGTGATAAACTAAGCATCAAAAATGAAATGAAAGCTATTGATACCAGAGATAGAAGCTGGTACAAGAGTTTGTCTGAGGATGAACGTAAAAAATATGACAAGCAACTGTGGGTACAAATGCGTTATGCTAGTAGTGTTAACGGTGTAAATGCAGCACAATACCTAATGTTAGTAAATGAGTTTACTAATTTAAACTTTAATACGCTACGTCATCATCCACAATTACAGCACTATCTGTTACAACTTGCAGGCAGTGGTCGTAATGAGTTTCATCCTTGGCTTCCTCCTGGTAAAGGTGTTATAAAAAACAAGTTTATGAATTGGTTATCTGAACAATATCCTGAATACAGTGATGAAGAACTTGAGTTGTTAGTAGAAACAAATGGAAAAGACTCATTTGTTGATATTATGGAACAACAAGGAATGACCAAAAAAGAGATTAAAGAGATTGTAAAATGAAATGTGAGTATTGCGGAAAGGATTTCAAACGTGAAAGTACATTACTTGCTCACACGTGTGAGAAAAAACGCCGTTGGCTTGCAAAAGAATTTCCTGAAACAATAGCTGGTTTTGCAGCATTTGATTTGTTTTACAGATTAAGTATGCAGCATAAGCCTAAGGAATATAAGGATTTTGTAGACAGTCAGTTTTTCAGCGCATTTGTTAAATATGGAAGTTACTGCATTAATACTCGTGTCATTGACACAGAAGCATACACTCGTTGGCTAGTACGTAAACAAGCAAAACTTAAAGATTGGCCAACTGATCGTATGTATATGTTATTTGTACGAGATCATGTTAAAAAAGAAACAGTGGATAGAGCATTAGAACGTTTTGTAGAACATGCAAGTAAGACGTCTTACTTTGACACATTCTGGGAAAGTGCAGGTGGATATGTAATTGCAGACTGGGTGGAGTCTGGCAAAATAAGTCCATGGATAGTTATTTGTAGCACTCGTGCACAAGTTGCATTAAATGCAATGAACGAAGAATGTTTTAACAGAGTAGCCAATGCAATTGATGCAGGCCACTGGGGCAAAAAAACACAACAAGCACCGCAAGATGCAGCATGGGTAAGACATATAATTGATGGAGAACCTGTTGATGCTTAAACGTAAAAAATATAATTTAACTAACCAGGAACGTGAAGCCAAACATAAAGAAGTTGAAAAACTAGTCGCAAAAAAAGAAAAAGTGTATTTAGACGAACCATGGCAAGGGTATTGTGATGATGATTCACACCCGTTGTTTAGTATATTAGTAACTAAACAAAAACCAAAAGCAGTATGTTACTACTGCTCAAAAATGTGGATACTTGAGTAATGCCAGATATTGATATAGACTTTGCTGATAGAGATACAGTATTAAAAAAACTAAAGCACGTGCCTGCACGTTTAAAAGATCGTAAACACAATACAGGTGTGTACTTTCATAGAGTACCAACGGATCCTTTTAAAGGCTTGTGTACATTAGATCACAAAGCAGCAGACGATGCTGGATATTTTAAATTAGATATGCTCAATGTAAGCATATATAAAGATATAAAAAGCGAAGCACATTTAAAAGAACTCATGGAAAGAGAACCGATATGGGAACTACTAAAGCATTCAGAGTTTACCTCTCAAGTTTTCCATTTAAGCGGAAACGAGGAACTCGTAAGTACACTAGAACCATCCAGTATAGAACAACTCGCCTCGGTGTTAGCTATTATTCGTCCATCAAAAAGATACCTGGCAAAAGACGTGGACTGGGACCGTATAAATCGTGAGGTGTGGACTAAACCAGAAAATGGCAGTTACTACTTTAAAAAAGCACACGCATTTTCGTATGCAATGGCTTGTGTAGTGCATATGAACTTGATTTGTGAAAAATTAGGATATTAATATGAATGAACAAAAATTTTTAGAAGAAATCAATGACAATGGATTTACAATGTGGGAAGCCAGATTTGATCCTGAGTGTATTGAAGAATTAAACACTTATGCAGAAACATTTCCACCAGAGCGTGGCCATGATAAAAATATGAAATGGTACGGTTGGGAAACAATCAAGGAAATGCCCACAGAAGAAGTAGATAAAATTGACTGGGCTTACTATTGGACAGATGAACCAAAAGAAAATCATTTTATTAATAATATAATCAAACCTGAATTGGGTAAGTGTGCAGATACTGCATTTGGTGCCGGCAATTGGGAATGGTATATGTGTGACTTTATTGTACTACATCCAGGTATGAATTTTGTACGTCCACATATTGATACACCTTATCGATTCAAAGAGTTTAAGTATACAGAAGGTCTGTTGGGATTACAATTTATGGTAATGCTTTGTGACTTTGAACCAGACAATGGTGCAACAGGATATGTTCCAGGGTCACACAAATACATATATGATTATTATCAAAACTTGTATGCAGACAAGAGCGTATTTGACTTATTCTTTATGGATAATTATAAACAACATCAAGGACCAAAAGGAAGTTTTGTGTGTTGGCACCCAAGAGTTCTTCATAGCACTATGCCAAATCACAGTGATAAAATTAGGCGTGGGTTATTGTTACATGCAGCCGAAAAAACAACAGCCAGACGTTTACGAATAATTGACCCGCAAAAGAATACTACACTTAGAACTAGTTAACTTTTCTAACTAGTTGTATATTTCTTCTTTTAACACGTTTTTGAATTATATTACTTAAACTAATAGTTGGCCCATGTATTACTTCAAAGTCTTTAAGACTGAAAGTAACTAACGTGGGCCTAAATTTTTCCCAGCGGCTTTTAAAAATAATGTTGATAGGGATCATTCGATTTGTTCCCCACCACCATTCTTCACCTAGATCTAAAAAATCTCTTTTATCGTTAGCGTTTTTAATGTTTTCAAAGCAATACATACTTGCCATTTGTTGGTCAAGATTTTGCATAATGCCAACATATTCATTACCGCCATACGAAATAAGTGTTAGAAATGGAAAATTTTCCAGCAGTTTCTGATATTTTTGTGGTATATGTGTCATCCTATTATTACTTATCGAAATAAATACTAGTGGAGAAATTATCTAATGGCATATCAAGGTACATCATATAGCTTTAATCAAAAAGCTCAATTTACAATACCCAATCGTAGCGGCACGAATTCTAGCGTTTTGCCAATTCGAACTGGTACAAACTATTATGGCACATCAAATAACTACAATCCTTTTGTTGTGTATACCGGTATCGATACCGATATTTTGTTTTATGTAATCAGCGAAACTCGTAAAGCAGTTAGCTTAGTAAACAAAACATTTACAGCTCGAATTGTTTCACGCTCAGATAATATAGTTCGTGTCACAAAAAACTTATCTTTCTTTGATTACAATAACAGTACTTTATTACTCCGTTTAACTAAAACAGACGTAGATAACTTGTCTGCTGGTCTTTACGATCTAACTATTACTTATACTGATAGTGAAGGCAATGAATTTGGATTAACAAGTAACACTGTTCAATTTCAAATAAACTATACTCTTGAAATTAAAATTGCTCCTGGACTACAAATTGAGCAAAGTTTAGAAGAAAGCCAGTTTACTAACCCTGGAAATGTTGGATCAAAATTAGCAAGTACTGCACAAACTCTTAACAGTGATGGCACAAATACTGCCGCAGTATATGTTACTAATTTTAGTGGAAAACTATATGCAGAAGGAACACTGGATTTACAGCCAGCAGAACGTGATTGGTTTGAAATACAACTTGATCCAGAAAACTCAAACAACTATTGGACATTTACAGGTGCATCAGGTGTTGTTCCGTTTACATGGGATGGCATGTTTATGTGGGTTCGTTTCCGCTATGTAGCTGATGTTGGAAACACAGGAACACTTGACAAAATCCTATATAGAGCGTAATATAGCTATATGTTAGTTTTAGATTTTGTTCGTCAGACTTTGCCTGGCGGTTGGAAGCATACACCTAGTGGATGGGTCAGTGGAAACTGTCCAATGTGTGTCACACGTGGGCACCGTGCTGATACCCGTAAACGTGGCGGGCTTATGTTTACTGATGACAAAGTACAATACAATTGTTTTAACTGTGGATTTAAAACTGGTTGGTCGCCTGGTAGAAAAATAAATGGTAGACTACAAGAATTACTTGTACAGTTTGGCGCTGATACTGCACAAATACAACGTATCAATTTTGAATTGCTTAAAGAGCAAGAAGAAGCTGACATTGCAGGCCAGTTTATTAAACAAGATACACCACGTGAAGTAAAAATAAACTGGCATGAAGAACCACTGCCTCCAGACAGTAAAAGGTTGTCAGAAGTTAACACTAGTGTATTAACTGATCAAGAACTGGATAAGTTTATATCAGCATGTGAGTATGTTCAAGAACGTGGATTAAGTTTTTATAATGACTGGCACTGGAGCCCGTTTAAACATTTCAGTAACCGTATAATATTACCATTCTACTATGAAGAAAGAATTGTAGGATATACTGCACGTTGGGTTGGAAAGACACCAAATAAAGAAACACCCAAGTATTACTTGAAGAGTCCCAAGCATTTTGTATACAATGTTGATGCACAGGCTAATCATAAGTACACCATAGTCACTGAAAGTCAATTTGATGCACTTGTTACTGGCGGTGTTGCAATGCAAGGCAACACACCTAGTATGACACAGTGTGATGTAGTTGATAGTTTAAAAACAGAAGTTATTGTAGTACCAGACGCTGATAAAGCTGGTAATGAATTAGTTAAGGCAGCACTCAAGCGTGGCTGGAGTGTAAGTTTTCCTCCTTGGGAGGGATGTAAAGACGCTGGCGATGCAGTGCAAAAATACGGTAGACTATTTACAGTAAGGAGTATAATTGAAAGTACCGAGAACAACTCAACAAAGATCCAGTTACTTGCTAAATCCTATTGTAGATGATTACAATATTAGAGACGAGGATTTTTATAAAAGAGTGAAACACATAAGTGCACACACAAATTTACAAAGCGAATGGATTAAAAAGTTTGCATGGTTACCAAAGCGTAGCGATATTACCAATGATCGTATTTGGTTGACACATTACTACGAGTACGTTATAACTATGGATATGAATGGTGCAGTGCCACGTAAAAGCAAAGACTGGCGTATGGTATATACCCGTGACGAATATATTGCTAAGAAGCTAACAGGCGAAATTAAATGAGTGAAGAATATACAGAGGATTTACAAAAACTTTATATTGAGTTTTTGCTTGCTGAGAAAGATTTGTTTGTGAGATGTAATGCTATTACTAACAGCAAATACTTTGCTCGCAAATTTCAGCCTGTTATGGACTTTATACAACAGCACGTAGACGGCTATGGCGACTTGCCTACACACGAACAAATTGCTGCAAAAACAAGTCAGCAGTTTGATGACATTACCAATAAAGTAACAGACGATCATAAAAAATGGTTTATGGACGAATATGAAAAGTTTTGTAGACACAAAGCATTAGAAGGTGCAATCCTTGCTAGTGCAGATAAACTTGAGCGCAACGAATATGGCAGTGTAGAAAAACTAATTAAAGATGCTGTTAGTATCGGACTTGCTAAAGACTTTGGACTTAATTATTGGGATGATCCTGCAGGACGTATTCAAACTATTAAAGACAACAGAGGTCAGAACAGCACAGGCTGGGAGAGCTTGGACAAAGTACTGTATGGTGGCTTTAACCCAGGTGAACTAAACATCTTTGCAGGCGGTTCGGGGTCAGGTAAGAGTTTGTTTATGCAGAACATGGCACTCAACTGGGCACTAGCAGGTAAAAATGTTGTCTATGTAAGTTTAGAACTTAGTGAAGAACTGTGTAGTATGCGACTAGACGCTATGCTTACTAATATGAGTACTAAAGACGTTATGAAAAATCCAAGTGACGTTGAGCTCAAAGTTAAAATGGCAAGTAAAAAATCTGGTATTTTGCAAATTATACAAATGGCAAATGGCAGTACAGTTAATGATATTAAAGCATACTTAAAAGAATTCCAGATACAAAAAGGTATTAAAGTTGATGCATTGTTTGTTGATTACTTGGATTTGATGATGCCAGTAACAGTAAAAGTAAACCCAAGTGATCAGTTTATCAAAGACAAGTTTGTATCAGAAGAGTTACGTAACTTAGCAACTGAGTTACATATATTATTTGTTACAGCATCACAGTTGAACCGTGGTGCTGTTGATGAAGTTGAATTTGATCATAGTCACATTGCAGGTGGTATTAGTAAGATTAATACGGCAGACAACTTGATCGGTATCTTTAGCAGCCGTGCAATGCGTGAGCGTGGTAGGGTGCAAATACAGTTTATGAAAACACGTTCAAGTAGTGGTGTTGGCAGTAAACTAGATTTAGGTTACGACATGAATACACTTCGTATTACTGATTTGGATGAAGATGAACAAGGTGAAGAAGGACAAGTAGCCAGCATTTATCAAAGTTTAAAATCAAATAAACAAACAAGTGTAAGTCCAGCTGGAGAGCAAGTTACTCAATCAACAACTGTTGCAGTTAATAATGCAGACAGATTAAACAATTTACTTAAACGAAGGGAATAGTTGCTGAAACAATAACGCCGTTGACCTTATCTAGTCTATATATGATTTTGAACAACGGGCCTAGCCTTTAGGAGTCAATAAGTTTGAGCCTGTATGAGCCAAAAAAGTAAGCCTGTGTGTTGCCCGCCACCACTGTTGTTTTCATTATCTTATTAGCAATGGATCCTAAGTTCGTAATCAGGAAATGCAAAAGTGCCATAAGTGCTATCCGTTAATGTTTCAGCAACAATATTTATAAATACTATTATGAAAAGAAAAACGAGATCTATATTAGAAGAAATTAATTCAATGTCTCCTCGTCGAGACAAGAAACAAATTGTCGAATCTAATGCTGAACAAGTAATAGTAACTGCAATTAATTTAATTGAATTAATTAATGAAACTTTTGATGTTGAAACTGCTGCAGATTTAAATAAGCGACTTATTAACAGTATTAGAACAAAAGATCCTCGTAAATTCAAAAGAGGGATTATTAAAGTTGAAGATTCGAGACATCCTGGGCGGGAATTATAAGCGTAAAGTCAGACGTGGTAGCCGAATTAAAAGATTAAGACAAGAAGACCTGCACTTGCATGAAGGCGGTAATGTCTTTGACGGTACTGTGGGATTTGATCACGAAATGATTCCTGGTATTATGAAAGTTATCAACGGTGTATTACAAAAAGTTAATGCACAAGCGATTCCCATTGGTAGTGGTGCAACTCCTACTCCAGGAAAAGTCAGCGGAGACTTGGATATGATTGTAGATGTAAACCAACTGCGTCAAGAGTATGATATGTTAGATTCTCCTGATAAAGATATTCGTAAAAAATTACGTCAAACATTTGACATGGCTGGATTAGAAACAGCACAATCTGGTACAAGTGTGCATGTTAAAGTGCCAATGGGCGACCATGCACACCAGGTAGATATTATGGTTGTTCCTAATGCAGCCAATGCAGCAAAATTCCATACACATACAATTCCACAAGGTTCAAAGTGGAAAGGTGTAAACAAACAAATTGCTATGGCATATCTTGCTAAAAAACAAAACATGCTTTGGTCACCATACCAAGGTTTGTTTAGCAGAGATGCTAACGGTAAAAAAGCCGATCTAGTAACAGACAACATCGATCAAGTAGCAAAAGCATTACTCGGCCCGAATGCCTCCGGAAAAGATATTGGCAGCGTAGAAGCTATTATGGCAGCGTTGGGCAAAGAAGCAGGTGAAGCGATGCTAGCTGACTTAAGAAGTGATCCAAATTGGAAAGAACTTGACTAATGCGAGCAAGAGAAATACTCACTGAATCTAAGGTAGGACGTAATCTACAACACTTGGAAGACCTTGCTTTCATTGAAGGCTCTGCTGGTGCTATGGAAGCATTAAGTATACTTGAGCGTTTTGGTAGTGATGTCAGTGATGTTAGTATTAAATGGGATGGTACTCCTGCAGTAATATTCGGCAGAGATGCCAATGGCGATTTTATTTTAACAGATATTGCAGGATTTGGCAGCAAGTCATATGACGGCCGTGTTAAGTCAGCTGATGCATTACAAAGTATGATTTTAAACCGAGGCAAAGAAGTAGACGATAACAGGCGTGCGTATGCACAAGCAATGGCCAATGTTTGGGATGCATTTGAAAGTGCAACACCATCTGGCTTTTCTGGTTTTATACATGGGGATTTATTATATAAATCACAACCAGCGGTAGATAACGGACACTTTGTTTTTAAGCCTAATAAAGTTACATATTCAGTCAAAACAGACAGCAATATCGGCAAACGTATTGCTCGCAGTACAGCTGGTGTTGTTATTCATACTCATACAGATTTAAATGGCAACGTAACACAAGCAGATCCAAAATCACTAAGTGAGGGTAATCTGTTTGTTATGCCGCCAGTATTAGCACAGCAACCTCCAAAAATAGATATAAGCAGTGTTAACAATCTTAAATCTGTGGTTAAGAAAAATGCAAATGCAATTGACTCATTGTTGTCAGCCAAGCCAGGATTAAGTGATATTCCAAATATTATCTACACTTATGTAAACCAAATGAGTCGTGCAGGGCGTTGGAATGAACTTACAACTGGGTTTAATGATTGGTTGAAAAATAGTAAAGTAAGCCCTAACAAGCAAGCAAAGATCCTTGCAATGCCAGAAAGCAAGTATTTTCCTTTGCTTTTTGATTTAGTACTAAAAATACAAAATCTTAAAAATAATGTTATTGAACAACTTGATAATGCAGAAATGGATGTTACTGCACACATTGATGGTGATAGTGGTGGTGAGGGATATGTAGCAGCTCGTGACAAGGTTAAATTGGTCCCAAGACACAAATTTAAAATCGGGTAAATACTATTATGGAAGAAAAATACACAGCAAAACAATGGGCAGCAATTGAAGGGGGTCACAGCATTGATGACACTCCTGCATTCAGCTTTGTAAATGACTTAACAGAAAGCACTATGTATCGAACTCGTAAGCAACTCGATACAAGTGATCTTGGCGATGTTGCAGACTTTGCATTTTTAAATTTAATTTCTATGCATATTTTAAATAACGATGAAGAGACTCAATCTATTGCACGAGCCTATGCTAAACGTACTATCGAAAGTAACCAATTTAAAAATTATAAACAAAGTGGAACAGATTTATATCAGGCATTACATAAATTGTCAAACAATTCTCAAGTACAACTGCCTGAAGAAGAATTAAAGATGTATTTGCGTCAAGTAGCAAAAGGAAACCCAACACCACAAGCCCGTGGTATGTTTATGAAATTGGAACGAGCTCTTAAAATTCAAGAAACTAATTATAAAAGTATACGTAGACTGGGTGTTGATTGGGCAAAATTGAATCCATCTCAGCGTAGATTGGTAAACACTCGTTTGTTACAGTTTTATAAGACAAAAGCTATTAGAAGTGAATTGTATCAGCCACTAAAACAATATTCAAAAGCAAACAATTATATTTTAGCTAATGTTAGTAATGCAGAAAAAGCAAGTGTTGCCAAAAAGATAGCAGTAAGGACTGCAGCGGCGGCAGCAGGTGGCGCAGCTGGATTTGCAATGGGTAGATCGTTTGGTAGAAGTTTAGTTCGTGGCAATACCAGCGACAGGTGACATTTGACTGAAAAATATACGGCTTATACTTTAGTTGACATTACAAATAGTAAAAATACTAATTCTAAATCAAATAATATACAAGAGTATAACCAACAACAAAATTTAAATACAATTATACAGCTAATAGGGTTGCGTAGTCAACCCATAGACTACTCTATACAACAGTTAAATGCACAAGATCTTGTTAATTACTGCTTTGGAAACCAGTTTAAAGGACTACATACAGTGTGGGAATTTAACTTTGTAATAGAGCACAGTCGAGTATATGAACAAAATAATGATCCAGTGTATTTTTTAAAGTCAGACTTTGATGGTGTAGCATTTACTCCACATTTAAATGAAACTGTTAATTTTATAACTGCTACATTTGAGACATTTAATAAAGAAATAATAAACGTGTATTTTTATAAGCATGATTGATTTGATAAATAATAATGTAACAGAGAAAATATTTTATATAACGTCTGTTTCTAGGCATAAAATTTAGGCAAACATACCAAGGCTCCTACCAACACGATGCTAAGAAGCATTTAAGCCGTAGAAGAGTGAATCTATGTCAGTAACTACAATTGCAACCACGCAGATCGAGCGTGAAAATTTGGAAGCACACGTTGACCTGTGTGCCGAGAGGTATCGTGTGTTGGAATCGAAGGTGAATAATATAGAAACTAGATTAGATAGTATCGAAAAATCTGTCATGCATATGCGTGAAGACAATATACGTGAGTTTGGCAGACTCCGTGAAGATATGATTAAAGCACAAAACACAACAAATAAAATTATGATGGGTACTGGCGGTACCATCGTAGCAGGAGTATTAACAGTGGTTGTTACGCTGTTAATGTCAATGTAATTTCCGATAAATAACTTTATGAACTTAAATGAATTTACATCAGAGGAGCCTGTTGTGGAAGCACAACTTGTATGGGCTCGCAAAGGCAATAAAATTGCTCGTAAGTTTCGTTGTGCAGTTGGGCAACGTGCTGGTAGAGTTGTGAGTGATCCTAGTCAGTGTAGTAAGCCAATTGATATTAAAAAGCGTATAACGTTGCGAAAAACAAAAGCCCGTATGGGTGCACGAATGGCTCGTAAAGCACAAAAAACTAAAAGGTTTAATCCAGCAAGTAAAGCAGTGCAGCGTTTAAATAAGGTAAAGTGATATGAAAGTAAATGACATTATTGAATCTGGTTATGGACTAAGACAAGGCACAGCAATGTCTCGATCGGTTAATTCTAAGCAAACAAATCAAAACATTCGTATCAATGCAAGGACAGCTGATGCAAACAGAGAAGCAGGCATTGCACAACAGCAATCATACCGCTCAGAAAAAAGAAGACGCAAAGCACCAACTGGTATTCCTTCTAGACTTTTACAACCACAGACGCCAGCAGGTCCAGAGGGAGGTCAAAGATGAGAGCATTAATTACCAAAGGTGGTTTCCCTACATGGATTAATATTAGAGAAAGTCAATTTTTAGATCACTATTTTAATGAAGATGTGATTTTAGAAAAACAAAAATTAAGTGAAAGAGAATCATACATTGCACAAAACCTAGTAACACGTGGCGTGTTAGACAAGGTTGTAAATAGTGGTGTAGCAGGCTATAAACTTAACATTAACAACTATGGAAAATCATGATGAAGCGTAGCCTTAAAGAAATACTCTTACAACAAGTTGAAGAAACTAGTCAAGCCTTAAATGAAGCAGCAAATTCTGATGTTAATTTAAAAGTAGCAATGACACAAACAGTAACACCTGATAGTATTACTATACAAAATTATCGTATTGATATTATTAGTGAAGAATTTGCTGGTAGAAAAAAGAATTTTTATAATATTGTCGAAAACAATGAAGTAATACATCGTGATTTGGCTTTATTTGAAACTGCAATGAGTATTGTTAAAAGATATATTGCACATAACGGATCAAATGTTGATGCATTAGAAAAACTTGATATGGAATATTGTAATGCACTATACGAAACTTGGATGCACCAGAGTCGTGCAAAAAAAGGCGGCCCAAACGAAGATATTGCACTAGCAAAAGCTGGCGCTGCAAAAAGTAAAGTCGCTGAAGCAAAGCGCAAAATAATGAAAAGACTATAAATATACTATATAACGGGGAATAAGAAAATGTATTTAAACGATTTAAACTCAGCAGCGCACAGTGTTGACAAAATTAATCGTGTCCTAGCAAATACTTTTGGACACAATGTTAATATTAGTGAAATGAGCACTAATACACTAGAGCGTATGCTTACAACAACAAACGCAAAAATTCAACAGATCAAAGAAAGTGATCTGAAGTATTGGGAAAACCCAACATACAATAAACTAAACTTAATTTCAGCTAGCCTGAAAACATATATTAAAGAAGTTGCGCCAGGCCGTAGCGATGGAAAAACGATGAAAACAAAAGTTAAAGAATCAACAGATTTAGAGCAAGCTGAAGTTATGCTAGCAGCTCAAGAACTAGTTGATGAGCTACAGAAAATGGTGGAAAACTTAGCAGAGATGCAAGTACAAAAGCTAATGCCAATTGTTGATGCAATGAAAGAACAAGTTGGTTTTGAAACAGCAGAAGCATATAATAGTGCAGCGGATGCAGCATTAGCAGGACTTCTAGATCAGGCTAAAGCAGCAAAAGAAGGACTGGAAAATGCAACACTAGCAGCACGTGGTGAAGCACCTGCAGCACCAATGCCAACAGACATGGGTATGGAACCAGCAGTAGCAGATATGCCAGATGCGGATGACATGGACATGGGCGATGAATTTGCAGCGGATTCAGCAGCCGCAGGTGATGCTAACGCAACAGGACGTGAAATGAAAGAAAGTCTTGATGTAATGGAAGAACAAGCACTAAAAGAAAAAAAGTTCTTGGAAGCTAAAGACCGTGTATTCCAGATGCTAGAAGCAGGCAAAATTACCAAAGAGCAGTTTTTAGATATTATTAATAGTTTGACTGAGCAAGATCCATATTATGGTCAAGACTACGGCAAGATGCACCCCCACATTGACAACACGCAAAAACTACCAAGATCTGGAGTAGGAGTAATGGTACCAAGGCCACCTGCGCCAAAAGAACCACCGAAATCCAGTTCAGGAGGAAGAAATACTTCAGGTCTTCGTACAGCCGATATAAGAAGAGGTGATGCAGGTTTCGATGTATTATCAAACTGGCTTCAAAGGCAAAGACAGGCACAAGGCAAATAATATGAGAGCAGCTGAACTACTACATGAAGGACAAGGCTATGTGCTTAATGGCATTGAAGAACTTGTTGTTCGTGCCAAAGCACGTGGTATTACTAAATTAAAAACCTCAACTCTACTAGCAAAGTTAGAGGCAGGCGGATATTTTATTGACATGGGTAGTTTAGTTAAATTATTGAACAGTATTGATGCTGTTGGATCTGCTAACAAAAATGAAATCACACTTACAACTGCGTTGCCCCCGGACTCAGAAAAAAAGGATGATGAAACTGTTAGTAAAATGGCATCAAAACAACTTAGTAAAAAGGATAAGAAACTATGAGTTTCGGTATTAATGCACAACAAGCTAACCAAAATAGACGTAATGACCTTGTTATATATGAAGAACAGTACGCAATTATGAAGCAAATTATAACAGCGTCTGCAAGTAGTGTCTGTACTATTACGATTACCGAAACCACAATGACAAAAAGTACAGCAACAATAACTATAACTGGAACTGTTGCGAATCCAACAATTACTGGTACACCTACACTTATTATTGCTGGCTCAACTATTACTCTTGGAACAACTGGTCTTAATCTTAATAGTATTATTGCTGATATCAATGATGCAAATGTGACAGGAGTAGTAGCAAGTAAAAATACAAGTAATCAACTTGTCATTACATACACTGCACAAGCGGCGTCTACTTGGAGTGTAACAATTGGTGCAGGAACTGCAAATACTGCACTAGGCATCACTGCTGAAACAAAAACAGCCACAGACCCAGAGAGTGTTGCTTATTTTAATGTTTGGCAAGGATCAGTCACTGATCCATGTAGCACAGATGAAATGAATGATGTAATAAATTATTTCAGCAATCTTGGATTTGATATTCAACGACAAACAAACATAACAACAAATAAAACATTTAAATGGGTTGTAAACTATTGACATTTGCTTAATGTTGTATTACATTATGTAAATGTTAACTATAAATTCCCCCTATCCCTATCGTGAATTCAAACGAAAAAGTGTAAACGGTAAGCGTTTATACGAAAATCCTTATGGCGATCCAGTACCAAGTGTTACAACTATCTTGGATAAAACAAAACCTAAAGAAAAACGTGAAGCACTTGCTAACTGGAAAAAACGTGTGGGTGAGAAAAAAGCACAAGAGATTACAACTGAGGCAGCCAATGTTGGCACTATTATGCACAACATATTAGAAAGTTGGGTTAAGAACGAAGACTATGCTGGACAAAAAATATTACAAGCAGAAATGATGGCCGAAACAGTCAAAAAGAATGTAGAGCCGCATTTGCAAGAAGTATGGGGAAGTGAAGTTAATCTCTGTTATCCAGGATTGTATGCAGGCACAACTGACTTGGTTGGTGTGTATAAAGGCAAGCCTGCAATTATGGATTTTAAACAAACGAATAAACCTAAAAAGCGTGAATGGATCGACGACTATTTTTTACAAGCCGCAGCATATAGTATGGCACATAATGAAATGTTCCAAACTAAAATTGAACACGCTGCAATTTTTATGTGTAGTAGAAATTTAGACTGGCAGTTATTTGAAATAGGTCCTGAAGAGTTTAAAGAATGGGAAGAAAAGTGGGCACTAAGAGTAGCCGAGTACTATAATTTAGCATAAATATGTTATAGAGGAAATTATAATGGCAGATACACGTATTAGTAAAATTAAAGTTAGACAAGGCAATTTTGCAGACTTGCCGTTACTAGATAGTGGCGAGTTAGGATATGCACTTGACGATCATCGTTTGTTTATTGGTAACTCACAAGTTACAATAGGCACCGGCAATGGTGTTAACGACACATTTATCATACCAACGACAATATCAGTAAACAATGTTCGTGGTGTATTTTTAGATGGGTCACAAGTTAATGCTAGTGATTATAGTGTAGTAGGTACTACTCTTACATTTTCAACTCCACCAGGCAATGGCGCTGTTATTACTGCACAGTTTAATAGCGAAGTTGACATGATACGTCATGCAACAATACCAAATGTCATTTCTCTAGCAGCAAACGGAAATCTTGCAAACACAGGATTTGCTGTTGACACATCACTCTACAATGTAGTAATTATGGATTATACGTTAGAATCAACCAATGGCGTTCGTGCTGGGCAATTACGTTTTGGTACCGACACGAGTGCAAGTACTGTTATGATTGATGACAACT
>Ga0070754_10001038_pt1 | contig 23040 bp, 15 predicted proteins | sample VirMetDEL_Sep_01_FD_75181 | JGI IMG/M metagenome (GOLD analysis project Ga0070754, IMG submission 75181) | Aqueous microbial communities from the Delaware River and Bay under freshwater to marine salinity gradient to study organic matter... | ecosystem: Environmental > Aquatic > Marine >... | reverse complement strand
CTCTAATGCTCCCACGTATTATTGCTGTTCTTGGTCCCGATCGTGTTGGAAAAAGCACCCTCGTTGAAAATAGCTATAATGTAATTAATGAGTTTGCTAACGTAGAAAAGCTTCATTTCTCTGGACCTCAGCCTCACCATAATAGCCCTATTGAACAATATATTGAGCCTCTAAATAAAGTTACCACACGGAACACCGCAGAATATATCCTTTGTGACCGAGGGTTCTCTGAAGTTTGCTTCTATGAAAAGTTTCGTAGGAACATCATCATCTCTCCAGAGTGGGCTGTGGCAGCAGAGTCGTATTTCTTTGCTGTAAGTAAGTCTCTTGATATTCTTGTTGTGAAAAGAGATTGGGAATGGGCGAAAGAAAACCATATTAAAGAAATCGACGAGCTATTCCCTAATGCAACTCCGTACTATAAGCGTAACCAACTTCTTGTAAGAGAGGAAGAACATAAGCAATACTATGCTTATATGAAGAACTATCTCGAAAACATTTCCACTCTGCCATATCAAATAATCAAGCCTAAACTCGGGGAGTCTGTTCTGGATTACGTCCTGGTTTAAAGATAACTAGATTTGTTATAAAACAATACTATGGCTAATATTCTAAACGAGGGTTTATCTCGTACCCTCGGTATTGAATTTGAATTCAAACTGAAATTACAGACTCTCCTTACAGAATTTAAGGATGATCCCCTTGTTCAAGCACAAGCCGGAGAAGCAGCAGCCGCTGCAACAGCACTTACAAAGTTTATTAAGTGCGGACCTTCTATGGGATTTGAAGCTAAGCGTAATGCTTACGCCGTTCTTGAGCAAGTTGTACTTGCCCTTCAAGCCTCAGCCGCTGTTCCAGCTGCAGACAAGACTGCTCTTACTACAGAGTTAGTTAATGTTACTCGTTTTGTTGGCCTTGAAGGCGAAGAAGACTTTCACTTCATGGTTGCTACATTCAATCTTTGCGAAGTGATCTCTGGTATCGTTGGTGAAGTTGAGACAGAAGTTGTTGAGGGTACTGCTGCTGAAGGCGGAATTCTTACTATTACTCTTATCGACGGCGGATCAGGTTACACCAACGCTGCTGATGGCGCCACAACCTTCTTCTTGGTTAGCACCGAAGATTCTGGTGGTGGTGACGGAAACGCGAATCTTGACAACGGCCTATCTGTTGTTGACGGAGTTGTTACGGCATCTGGCGACAATCTTGGAGTTCCAGTTCCAGGCGCTAATTACTCGGTTGGCGATATCGTTATTATCGCCCTTGACGCTGTTGGTACACTTCCCGCTGGATCTACTCCCGCGCTTGCCGAGGTTACTCAGCTACTCTGATAAAAAATTAAATAGTCTCTTTAGCCCTCAGGAGGAGATCCCTTCTGGGGGTTTAAAGTATATATACGAGTAATGTCATCTAGTGAATAGCATATATAGGTGCCGAGCAAAAGTTGCTTTCAAACCTGCAAAAAGTAAAAACGTAATTGTTTTTCCAGAACGGCAGATAGACTCTGTCTCTGTAAAATTAAAACAGAATGTTACTACGTTTAACACAAATACCAGCGGAGGGCTAGATGATTTACTATATAGTACCAAAGATAACGAATGCACTGTAACTCTTAACGATCCCTATTTAGACGGGGCTGCTTGGCCTGTACTTGGAAACATGGCACAAGTGATGAGCGGATTTAATGCTTATCAAAATGCAGGAACACTTTTACCTAAATGTGAAAAAGGCCAAGATCCAGACAGCACTCCTTGTTATCCCTTTTACGATACAATAGACGATCCAGATCTTGTTAACCTAGCAGAAAACAGGGGATGGATAATTATATCTCTTTATTATGAAATAGAGGGCATAGGAATAACTTCAGAGTTTCAAACATATTTTAAAGCCACAAAAGTAACTATTGACCATGGTTCAAAATATCCTCAAGTTACAATGAGGGGGCAATACGCTTTTAGTACAGACTTTAATCAAACTATACCTGTTTTCTTTGAGAAGGGAAAGCCGGTCCTTAAACAATTGAATGATAAAATATTTTCAAAATCTGGATATAAGATAGAGTCTGTATGCGGAGAAGACGAGGACGAAGTCTCTGAAAAGTCCTATAAAAGCACTGCTCTTTCTCCAGGGCAGTTGTTACAAAAATACAGCGGAGAAAAAGAGTTTATGGATGCCTACATTTCTGCCAAGGCGGAAAACGCTAAAGTTATTCAGATTTGTAATAAAACAGATTATAGCTGTAGGGCGTCTAGAGTGTTTTATTTAGGTAAGGGTTTATATAAGCAATATAGTATAAATGCTGAGTACGCTATTAATGAATTTGATATTACTACGTCTCGGCCTAAAACAAGCGATCCTGAAAACCCAGAACCGCTGCCAGGCCTGGCCCAAGTAGGCGAGGGAGAATTTAAATTTTCTAAAAATAACAATAACGCTGTAACCGAAACAATAGAGAAAATAAATGCCGCCTCTTCAAACGCTTTTACTAAATTTGAGGGGCAATTTGATGAGATAGGAGACTACTCTACTGGTAACCAAGCAAAAGTTGTATTTAAAGGTGAGGCTAAAGGTAAAAAATTTACTATAACAAAGCTAGAAAAGAACGCAGCATTTGGAAATGCAAAAGAGGGCATGTCTTATTTAGGAGGAAAAGTTACTACTGTATCTAAAGAAGAAGGAAGAGTCGTAGTTAAAAGCACGCTTACTATAAATTTATCTGCTCAGAACAAAGAACAACGTTATTACATACATCAAGAGTATACGTCTCTATCGGGTATAAAGGTAAAAGAAGGAGATGATATAGAAATTGGTGCTAAAGTCGGAGAGGTGCAGACAGGGGATAAACAAACTAAAACAAGATACTTTATAAGACCTCCTCAGGCAGAGTCTTCTGTAATTTCCATTACTCCGGCAACCGTTAGGCTTACAATGTCTGTCACCGAGCCTCTCAAAGATAAAGAACAAGAGGATAAGGCGCCAGATAGCTCTTCTGGAGATAACGAGGGAAAAACATTAGTGGGTTGGGTAGGATATAGCGGAAACGTCGATCCCCCAGGAAAAGACGGGGCACACTTGCATGCAGAAATATCTACTTTAACTGGAGTGGGTTTTAAAAACGATATATCTCCAAAAGTTACAGCTGCCGATCTAGATCCTTATATCACCATAGGTGGCAAAAAACCATCTCAGTGGGAAACAGGTTCTCCCTATGGTCCAAGAAATGGTAAGTTGCACGAAGGCGTAGATATTGTCGGTGCAGGAATTATTGGCCAACCTATAGATATAACTAATCCTAATATTAAAGTTAATGACGTTGGTAGCAAAGGAGGCTATGGGTCGTATGTCGTTCTTGATATTGGAGGAGGCAAAGGACTTTTATTAGCTCACTTATTTCCCAGCCCTCCTCAAGGAGCAGATAAAGCAGACTTAATACCCGCTGTTGCCAACAAAGTTACTTCAAGTCCTGTCTCAAGTGGCGGCGCTGCGCCGCTTCAGGATAAATTTTGTTTCCAACTAAAAACAGAGTTTCAAGGAGTTCCTAGGGCTCTAGAAATAGAACCAGGTAAAACTGTACTGTCTTTTGTATCAGACTATGATTCTTGGATAGAAGGAGGCAAAGATGACACTCAAGTTGATCCTGGAGTATGGGTACCAGATGAGTATAGAAATTGGTTTGTAAATGAAACAGAGTGGAAGTGGGAAAAAGGAAACCTAAAAGTTACTGTTAATGCGCTTAGAAGGCCGGATACTACTCAGAATCAAACCTGGGAGGGGCTAGTGCCTACATTTAGCGAGTACCTTCAAGACTACGAATATGCAGATTACTACGACTATATTAGATCTCCTAGTGATTTATGCTACAAAAGAAAAGACGGAAAACTTTCATGCAATGAATGCGGTAAACCTTCAAGCGCAAGAAGAGAGCCTGGGCAAATTGGCGCAAATGACGTAAAATCAGAGTTTCCTCCCGGTAAATTTAAGTACACCTGTAGTAAATATAATCCCACTAATATTCAAAAAGTAATCGACGCGGCATCTCAACTAGGTATAAATAGTGCAGCCGGTACAGCCGGAATTCTTGGTAATGGGTTAAAAGAATCAAGTGTAAATGGAGTTTATTTAAATCCCCAGGCTTTAGGAGCCGCTGGGGAGCTGGGTATATTTCAATGGAACGGACCTAGAAAAGCAGCACTTGAACAATACGCGGCAAAAATAGGCGGTGATCCAAAAAGCATAAATACTCAGATGTCCTGGTTTGTATATGAAGTAAAGAATAATAAATTTGGAGGGGCCATAAGCGGCGAAGAGATGATCCGCCAATTAAATGCTACAAATAGTGCTAACGAGGCAACAAGAATTTTTGAAGCAGCTTATGAAAGAGCCGGTACGCCGGTCTTAGATGATCGACAACAATTTGCTCGTGAAGTACTTGAGTGCCTTAAGCCATCATGATACCAGTCCAAGCCCTATCTAAGTTTATAATCGGAATAGCTCTCGATGGAATCAAAGACTCTCTTAAAAATGAAGTAAAAAATGCTGCAAGAGAGCGGATAAAAGAGGCTGCTCTCAAGTCTCAGATGCAGGATGTTAAAGCATTAATCGGAGAGCAAATAGCACAAAACTTTTTAGACCAAGTAAAGGAACGTTCTGAAGGATACATAGAAGCCGTCCAAGACATGGAGCTCGATGTAGACTTTGACGAATCTTCAGACAATATAAATGTGGTAGTAGAGAATGTATTAAAACGTCTTAATATATTTCTAAGTACAAAGGGCCCAGAAACACCGATCATCCAGTACTTGGAGCAAAGATACAACGAAGAAGGAATTAAAAGAATTACCGGTAAGTTATATGCAGGACATTTTGTTCGTAGGAGGACTCAAGGAGTTTATTCTATAGGGAATAAAGTAAAGTATGCTCCTCTAGTTGATAAGAATAAGCCTTGGCTAAGTAGCGATAAAACTGCTCAAGGCATTGGTGATATTATTGCAGAAAAAGTAGAAGAACTTTTTGAAGAAGCCTTTGATGAAAGAGATCTAGCTGATGATGATATTCGGTCAATTTAGCCATAATATTTTGAACCTTTTTGCAAATTTGCTTTTGCGCTTAACGCTTGAAGTTCTGCATTAATCATATGATAATCAAACCAAGACTCTGCAAGAGTTGTGTCTTTTAGATAGCATTTTGTGCCCCTACAATAAACGTCTATATTTTCAAGATCTACTTTTTCTTCTCTGCACCATTCTATCACCAAATCTTTAAATGGATATTTGTGATCTATATGAAAACTTGTATTTTCCAAAAAATCTGCTGAAATAGGACATTTTAATGGTTTGCGCTTTATCTGTCTTAATACAGATTTTCTATATAAAACAATCTGAGGCTCAACAATTTGTCTTAGAGCCGCCAGCGCTTCTTTTTTATTTTGCCTATATTCGGGCAGAGGCTTTGTTCTGGGAAATAGTTCTTCAACTATTTTTCCTTTCCCCAACCAGATTTCCCTTTTTGACCTAGGAGTTATCATCACAACTCCTCGTACAGCACGACCTTGAAACTTCTTATTTCTTATTTTGTACTTGAGGCCATTACGTTCATGAAGCGTTTTCCACTTCTCTATCTTACCAACCACCTCGTGGACAAATTCAAAATCCGGCGATCTTACGAAGTAGTTGCATTCTGTGTTTTTAACGACTTCTGACCACTTTTTCTCGAACCCTGTTTTTGTATAGTCTTGTCCCAGGACTCGAACGACTTGTCTGCCCATAGTATGTAGTTAATTAGCTTAGTCGAGTACGACTTAATATCATCAATGTTTTTAAGGTGGGGGTTTTTACGTAAAAGAGTAGATACTGATCTTTTCTTTACAAGGTAGTCAATCAAGAAAGTTTCATCGTTAGACTCCAGGTCAGTAATCCTGAACAACAACTCGTTGTGATTTGAAAGTAACTCATTAAATCCGATTTCGTTTGTCTCGGAACTTTCAATAACGCAGTTTTGTTCCGTAACAGGATTAAAACTCATTGTAAAAGCTGTGCGAACAGTATCGACCTTCTTGACAGGAATCTTTAAATCGTCTGCAATTTCCTGATTGGTGATATTAGGATTTTTAATGAGGTATTTTCTGATCTTCAGATATAAATCGGAATACGAACGAGGCATCTTAACAAGCCTAGAACTATCTCTAAGATAATTGAGCATGTGGAATTGCAAGCACCTGTTTACCCAGGTACTAAAGTTTGCCCCTTTGCTCTGATCCCAGGTGTCATAAATACGAACAATATACTCGAGCGCTGCATCTCTGAGCTCCTCAAATGGCAACCCGGTAAAATTCGAGATTTTTCTAGCAACCTGGTCTGCTTTCCACATTTGAGAGATAATATGCTCATCGCGTTTATCTCTTGCTCTCTTAGACTTAGTTCTTTGCTTCATTTCTCAATAGAGGTAATTATGAAGTCCTTTAGCTGCCCGGCTGCAAGCATTCCTTCAGTATTAATTCCCAGTAGAACTCCTTCTTCATCAAAGACTGCAAAGTTAGGAGTGCCGTCGCACTCGATCTTATCGCAGAATTCCCAGTCATCAGAAGTTACGTCCCATTCGCCAAAACCAACGTTATAATGGGGGTACTCTTCGCAAATCTTATTTGCAACCTCAACCCAAATAGGCTTCATAGTTTCACATGCAACACATGTTGGTTGTTTAAAGAAAACTACTCTATATTTAAATTGTGTAGAGTTTGTCATATCTCAAATGTTTTACTAATAAATAAATCGCGTGCGCTCGTCGTTTTACTATACAAAACCTACGACTTTTGTAATTATACCATGCGCTAGAGATAACGCACACCCCCGGCATTACGGGTGTTTCTTCTGTCGTTTAATAATGATCCTAACCCAGCGGATTTTCTAGAAGATGGGGAATCATAGCTCAATCGGGGCAAAGAAGTTCTAATTCCACCAGAAGATGTGCCTCTTCCTCCCATTAACTCATCTCTGTATACGGTAATTCCGTACACAAATGCATCTACAAAGTCGTCGTTTTTAATAAAAGGGAACGAGGTTAGTTCGTTAATTCTTTCTTGAAGGTTAGGTATGTTTTCATAAATGCTAACACTTCCTTCTTCTACTAAGGGCGCCACTGAGTTGGCTCTTAGTACTTTATCTTTAGACGGTACGATTTCCTTTATTTGTATATCCAGAGTAGATCGTAGAGTTTGAATCAATGGAACTCCGCTTGCTCTTCCTTCGATATATACACATCTAACTTTCCATTGCTTAACAACTTTAGGGATTAACTTTTGAAGATCTGGAAACTCCATCCTCTCCATGACTACGTGGAGGAGCTTAAGGCTTTTATCTTTTGCCAAACCCCATACACAAATCGCAGTAAAGTCATTCATGCTCGTGGCTTTATAAGCCGTGTCGATTGTGGCATAGATGTAAGAATATCTTTCTTGCTTAGAATAGGTTTCTAACCAATGTTCTTTGAAGATGGCACCTGCATCACCGGCGGGCTGGCCCTGGTACAGAGAGTTAAAGTCCCTTTCGCCAATAGATTTTTTAATAGCCTCAAGGTTTTCTACAGGAAAAAACTCTGGCCAATGAGACTCACCTAGCTCCCTACCTAACGTGTCGTTTTCTTCATCGACACAGATTGCCGGAACATTTAGTTCTTTCCAGTTATCTCTGTCTGCACTCAGCAACCTACCAATAACATCATCGCAATGGAACCTTGTTCCCATAGAAATAATAGCGTGGTTAGGCAAACCACGAGTTAAGAACTGAGCTTGGACCCAACCAAACGTGCTCTCCATAACAGTTAGTGAGTTACCATCAGCAAGAAGGTCGTCGAGGATGCCAATGCCTGGGAGATCGTCGTCTGCAATAACTCCATAGCCAAATCCAGTAACGCTACTTCCTGCAGATGCAATTTTAATCAACCCGCCGTTTTCTGTTCTCAGAGCGGTGAGGTTGCATTTCTCTTTATTGATTTCGCATTCTGGAAATATCCAAGAAAACTTTTCAGAGGTAATAAAATCAAGAACCGCTCGAGAGTTTTCCGTGGATAGGCCTAACGCGTACGAGCTCATAATAAACTGAGCTGTAGGACTCCGCCCTATTTGCCAGGCCGGAAAGATCCGCGAGATAAGCATAGACTTGCCTGTTCTTGGAGGAAGAGAAATTGCGCTCCTCTTATAGTCTTTATTACCATCTCCGATGTTTTGAAGATAGGAACAAATTAGCTCGTGTACTGGATACGACTTGAACTGAAGATCGGTGATAATTTTTGCAAAAGTAACAAAGTCAGTCCTGCATTTCAACCTGAGTAGTTCTTCTTTGTCAGAAGAGGAGAGACTGCTCCCCTTCTTCTGCATATCAGCTGCTAAAGCCAATTCATCATCTCTTTGTTGTTTATTCATTTAATAATTTCCATTTTTTATGGTGTTTTAATCTCCCGGTTTTTACGCTTGAGAGGTGACCCCGATTTAATTTTAATTCTGGAAATAGATTTACAAGCTCTGTAACTCCGGCTTCTACTATTCCATATTCTGAATGTATCCACTTGATTTTATTTCTAGTGTCAACATAGTCTAATCTCCTCCAGCCTTTGTGCTGTGACCTTTCATTTCGATAGACTGCCGCTAATGTCGATATGTTTAGTTTCATATGAGAAAACTTATCTTTCATTTGAAAAAGACTACCTTCAAATATTCCGTGTTGGTTATGAACAAATTTATAAACTTTTTTCTTAGTATGTAGTCCCTTCTCTACTTTATCCATCATTTCCTCGCTTATACACCAACCTCTATAATGATGCTTATAGCCATTCCACACACTCGAAAGATTATTCGTTTTTAAATTGGGGTATTTTTCGATAAACTCTCGCATTGTACCGACAAACTTGCCGTACTTTTTGTGATAAAAAACGTACTCTGGTCGTTGTATTGAACGTAAATAATCTACAAATGCAGATCTTGCTTGCTCGTACTCTTTAGATCTTTTTATATCCATCCTATTAGACATAAAAAAGAATGCCAATAAAGCCTTATTGGTTTTAGATCCGCTTGGGCCATATCTTTTTAAGCAATACTTATATATCAACTTGTGACATATAAAATGCTCTCTTAGAGTCAATGTAACTGTCCAATTATTTTTTACAAAACTTTTAGGTATGATATGGTGATCTTCGCAATAAACGCTTTTGGCACACTTGTTTCGCTTCAGTGCTTTTCTGATTAAGGCAAAGTATGTTCTTCTGTAGTTCATACTATACTTTAAACAAAAAATTTTAAAACTAGTACATTTTTGTTCAGAATTTAATCACACGAGCCCTGTTTACGAGCAGCTCTTTCTTTTTCATTATTTACTTGGGAGATTAATGTATCAAATTCGCCAGAGCCAATCTGGCTATTACTCAACGACCTAAATGGATTCTGTGAGCTGTTATTACCCGCTGCTGCCGAGAAAGTATAGTTCACCTTATCTTCCTGAGGTGCAGAGCTTGATATTTTTGCTGATAAGGAATCGTTTAAGACTTTAGACTGATTAAATTTTTGATCGCTATCGCTTAGATCAAATGCAATCCCGAACTCTGGATCTAAATCCGTTAAAAGATCAAGGGCTTGCTTTATATCTTTGATTACGTTTGCTATTAAAAATGCTTTATTCTTTGCGTATTTTGCAGGGATTTCTTTTATATTAGCAGCGGAAGCTAAGATTGCCGGAGTAGGTGCTATTCCCAACGCTCCTCTATATAGAGCACCATCAAGTTTTTGAACCATTGCAAACAAATCTGTAATTGCTTGAGCATGCTCCGTTGTATCTACAGCATTTAAATCTAGTATAGATTTATTCCCTGTGATTATTTTGTCATAACCTAGTAATCCTTTTACTAAGTTAATATGATTAATCCATTCTAACTGGCTAATATTATTATCTGCAAACTTAAGCCCCTTCTCCATACCCTCAAAAGCGTACATAAACTCTAGCATTAAGTCAGACTGTTCCGCTCCTCCCTTTATTGCTTTTTCTAGCCTTCCTGCGGGGTCGTTTAATGCAGGTATGCTATTAATTGCCCCTGTTAAATTAAGAATGTTACTGGGGATAAGCGATTCTCCAATACCAGAAAAATCTAATCCTGCGGCTTGTGCGAGGCAAGTGGCGTTGTTATTAAGAATATCAGATCCGTATTTATTAGAGTTATTTTCTATTAATGCCCCAGTAGCTTCTAGTGGATTTACTCCGTTGCTTGCGGCACCATGATCTACTTTTCTACACTTGGGTAGACAAGGACAGGGGTTACCACCGCCTCCTCCAAATAATCCGCCAATCCCACCGAGTAACGATCCAAAAGCTCCGCCACCACCGAGTATAGCACCCATGGGATTTTGCCCACCTAATAGAGCAGTAGCACCTTGGATTCCTAAACCTGCAGCAGGAATAGCTGCTGCCCAAGGTCCTCCTAGACCGGCTGCTCCTAAGACAGAAGAAGCCGTTGTTGTAAGACCAGGGACTAAAGAGTTAAGGCCAGGCTGGTTAGAAAAATTTTGCATAAGTCCGGCGACATTGCCAAAACTACCTCCAGCTAATTGACTGCTTAAACTTGCTATGTCAACGTTATTAAAATCTATTCCTCCAGCAATATCGCCAATGGCAGCTGATAATCCTCCGCTTAATCCTCCATCGATAACATTTTGTATAGCACCTGGTGCTTTTGTAAGATCTAGATTGCTAGTAGCTGCAGTTGCAAAATCGCCAATAGGGCCTGATGGAAGCTTATCCATTCCGTACTGAGCAGCGGCATCAAATGCTCCGGCAGCACCACCAACTAGAGCGGCCGAAAAAACTCCCCTTTCTTGAGGGCTTAGTATAGACTGATAAGCAGCTGACATTGCCTCAATACCAGAGCTTGTTAAAATTTCGGTAGAATTAAACATTATTTTATAATAGTTCTAAGGCTGGATTGTCATCGTCTACACCGTATTTATCTTTAAAGTTTTCTGTGGAAAGTTCTTCCGAAAAGTTTAAGTTTGCGTTGTCAGGGTTTAGAGCGGCCTGATCTGCAAGAGTTTTAGCGCCATCTGGAGTGAGATATGTATTGGGTATGTTACTAGGTATCTGAGCAATGCTTGTTGCGGTATCTAATATAGATGTCATAGCATCGGCTATAGGCACTCCTCCTGCAGCAATGTTTGCATATGTACCAGCTACGCTAGTGGCTATATCAGCTACTCCACTAATCTGATCTGCAACTCCTCCTAGAGAGCCGGCGTCGGCCAGACCTTCCATCGCTCCCAGGGCCGAACCTAAAATACTATTTACGTTGTCAGGATTAGAGATAACAGAAGATAGGGCACCTAAAGAACCTCCAGCTGCCGCAGCGGCCGCTGCTCCTCCGATTTGTAATAAAGCATTGGGTATTGTTTTAGCAACCTCTTCTGGAGTGGGTACGGGTGTTCCTTCCCATTGCACAACCTCCCTGCTCCCATACTTCACCCACTTCATTTCTTTATTGTACCTAACGCAAATAATCATCTCCGAGTTATTTCCGTCGTCATGAAGAGCGGTTTGCCCATGGACTTTTTCAGTGCACTTAGGTAGTGTAGATTTAAAATATGTAGGGATCGTAGAGACCGGAACCCATCCCCATTCTTTATTCTCATCTTTTTTACAGGTAAGAAGCATTTGCCTATAGTCTCTATCTTCTGCAAACTGAACTTGCTCTCCCTCTCTTTCTTGAGTACATTTGCCAAGTGGGTCTTGTTCAATTAGTACGTTGCCCTGCTCAATTTCTTTAGGATCACCAGAGCCTTGAACTACTAACCCTCTAGTAATATTTTTCCATTCGTACACATCCTTATCAGGTCCTCCTTGTCTGTTGTTTCTTCTAAGACAAATTTTTAAGTCCTGCGATACGTTGTTAGAGAAAACATACATCCTCCCCTCATTTTCTTTGTTACATTGAGTACCAGGATCTCCTGCGTATTGAATGGCGGATTTATCAACGATAGGAATAGACGCTGGAAGCGACGGAACCATCTCGTTGTTATAAAGTCCTAGTACAATATTGTCATTAACGTTACCAGAAATCGATCCTACAATTACGTTAGATCCTAACAATTGAGACGTAAGAACGCCCTTTCCCGCATTAAGTACCGGAACCCACTCTGTTTTTGTATTAGCTTCATCTTCACCATATACAACTTTTACTCTTCCTTTTTTGTCTGGATCATTGACGTCTGCAATAATACCGGGATGGATAAAAGCATCAGACTCAAGCCCACCAGTCTTTTTTGAAAGAATCTCAAAAGCCTGCTGAGCCTGAATTTGTTTTCTTATAAATGAAGCTTCTTGCGCCATAGTTAACTTTGCTCGTAGTGGAAATACGCATCTCCCTGTCTCCAGAGATCCGCAGCTAGGTACGCGTATTGCACTCTAGAGTTCATTGTGTGATGAACCCAGTATTTAGAGATTGATTCTACAAGGTCCCACGTTCTGCCTCCTCTATTGTAATAGAAAGGCATTCTAAAGAACGTAGTTTTTACTCCCTCTAGATCTGCAACTACAGACCCCACGGTCATTTGATTGCTATAAGTTTCTACAGCTTTTTCATCCTCGGTTCCTGTTTGCAAAAATTCTAGTTTGTAAGGCAAAAGAACAGGTGCATTAGATTCATAAGATCTTAAACCGTTTCTAACTTTGGTGATAGACCCGACGGTTATTAGTTCGTCTTCTGAATGAGCTTTTACATTAAACAAACTAAATAAAAATACTAGAGTTAAAATAGAACCTTTTGATTCCATCAGTCCGTCCCACTCTTTCTTGTAAACAGAAAATCCAGTGGTTAAAGTACCATCTTTTTTAAAGAAGCCAGAAGCAGCAACTTTTGTTAGATCTATTTCGCTAATATCTGTACCATCACCTGTTTCTACAGCTTCGGTATCTCTCCACGAAGAGGAGGTAAATGGTGCCTCTTTAAGAATCTGGCCTTTGATAGTATCGTAGTCTGTATCTCCTACCGTACTTATTAACTCTTTATCAAACCATCCTAAAGCATTTCTTATTAGCGCTCTTTTATAGTCTAAATCCCAGGCTATATTCCAAACTGGTTCGCAAAGTCCTACGTGCTGAGCCAGCCAATCTATATTTTTAACGCTACATTCCGTAGGATCAAGATACTTAAAATAAAACGAATCTATATCATGTTTCTTTTCTCTTAAGAACTCATCAACACCGGCCATTATCCACTTGGCTACTGGGGCTTTTGGAAGCTGATCCTCTAGTAGCGGACGCCAAGATTTAGGGTCTTTAGGAGAATAAAGCTCTTCCTTTGTTCGGTTATCTAGTACAGGAGACATACCGAACTCTTCTCTTTCGTCTCTATCCTCTATTACCCTAGGCAAGAATTGATAAGCAATTTTTCTATTGCTCGTGGTTACTATAGTTCCTATCTCTAGAGCAGAAATATTTACATCGAATCTATCTTTTTCTTCAGATACAACTACAATATCGTTATCTTCAGATATTCTATAATTTAAAGAAGCCCCAGGTAATCTTAGATAAGTGGGTCTTACTCCTTGGTCGGAAATATATTTGATCTTAGACTCTTTCCAACTCGAGTCAGTTACTTGAATAGCCTGAGTAAACTTAACTTTAAAAGTATTAAATAAACTTCCAATAAAAACCCTGTTTGTTTCGTGACTTGTTCCCTTTACATTCCACTTAGCATCAGCAAGATCCTTAACAACTTTTTTCCAGGGATTGGGTAGCTTAAAAAAGAAATCTAAAAAAGCAGTATATACCTCTTCTGATAGAGGAGAATCTGCAATAGAAGTATACAAACCACCTTTACCCAAAGACTTTCCAATAACCGGATGTTTCTTATACCCTCTCTCAATAATTTGTCTTACAAAATCTTCCTCTGTGGTAATAATTCCACCCTGATCTACCTTTAAATAATCTTCGTTAAACAAATCCCCCATATAACCTACAGGAGGGAGGTATATACTTGTTCCCTTACTTGCAGGTTTGTTTACGTTTATTTCTGTCCCATCCTTATTTGTATGTGCACCTCTTGCTATAGTTTTTAATTCTACGTACTCTTTACCTCCAACAAAATATTCTACTTTTGCCGTTGGATACCCGTTTTCAGAAGTATATTTCCACTTATAGTTAGTAATTTTTTGAAGTTTTCCTAATTTGCATTTCCCAGGATTACAGGATTTATTTGTACCTTGGCCACTTGCGCAAACCAAACCCTCTATTGCACAATTCTCTCTACCTCCTGTTAAGTCTCCTTCTACCGGAGTACCGTGACCAAGAACAGTATACTTGTCATCGGAGTCTTTTTCTAAAAACTCAGGATCAGGAGAAAATACATTTCCAATATTTTCATACTGAAAACCAGAAGTCGTTAGCTTACCGATATCTCTATCAATAACCTCGTTTCTTGATTTATTTAACTCTGGATTTGTACCAAATTCTATTTCTCCGAGTGTATGCTCTGCAATTTTAATCTTTTTTGTTCTATCAAACTCTGCAACAATTTTAGCTGCTCTAAAGCCCCTAGCAATAGGCCTTCTATTTCTTTGATCCCAAACTGAAAGATACTCCATATCAGCCTCCTAATAAAGTTTGATAATCAGGATCAACAAAGGTGTATGTAAGAGGTGCTTGGGTTGATTTTGCAATCAAAGTTATTGTGTTTTTATAATACCTAAAGCTTCTTAATGCGTTTGTATTAGTAAAAGACTCATCAGTATTATCTACTGTTGCTTCGTACTCTGTTACACAGACTCCATTAACTAATTCTGAAGCAAAAGGAGCATTACAAAAATTGCTCGAGTCTGTTGCCACTGATTCTGTCTTTAGAAGCTTTATAGATAAGGATCTAACTTTGTCTACGAAGTTAAGATCAAATACAGCATTTCTAATTTGCTGAAAATTAAATGTCTCTCCAAGAGGTATTTCTTGAATATTTAAAAAAGAAGAGATTATATTGTTAATAGCCGCTGCTCTTGCATCTATACCTGTAGTAAATACCTCATCGTCGTATTCAATAACAACTGTGGTTTCTAAGGGAGTGATCTCTGGTGAGGTGAGGTATATTGCGGTACCAAGAGGAACTCTTTTTCTTAGAGCCTTAACAAGGTTTTGTCTTATTGTTGCCTCGAGTTCTCTACCATCTTGATCTCCTAAACAAACTGCAATAACTCCTGTAGGAATATCCTCACTTATCCTTTCTTTTTCCTCATGAGTAATTACTTTAACAATAGAGGCTTCGGAGGCAATTTCTCTAATTTCATTTTCGTAGTCATTAGCAGAAATCAGTCCTCTTCTTCGTAATAAAGTAAATGCTCTTGTTTTTAAATTTTCAATAGACTCTAAGTCTTTGCCCCCTTGCGCCTGTCTTTCATTAGTTTGAGCACCAAGACCCAAGATATTAAGATTGATTTTTTGTATAGCTCCTGTAGCTACATTATAAACTGTTCCCCACTTCTCAGATATTGCTTTCCCTGTTGCAATAAGCTGATCGTTATTGATTCTTACTTCTTCATCTAAAATGTAATTTAAATTACTTACAGTAGAAAGTATTGTTCCTTTAGGAATTATTACAGTTCTTGCAAATCCTTCTACCTTAGTAAAAGTAATTTCTACAATTGCTTTTGCGCCAATAGACCTTTGAATTCCTAATTGCCTAAACCACTGAAGTGTAAAAGCTTCAGGAAGCGAATTGAGATAATACAAGAGTTCGCTTTGTGCATAGGCCTGTCCTTCTACTATTGCAGACAAGGGAGAAGCTGCACTAAAGTCATTTAACTGACCACCAGATTCTAAAAATATTTTTGTTTGTGTATCTCTAACTAGAGCCGGAGTATTTCTAGGATCTAATTGGAGAGGTAGTATAGGTCCTCTTATATCAGCCATTATTTAGTTACCTGTATTTATTGAAGCAAGGTTAATACTATAAATTTGTCTTTCTGTTGCCGAAAATCTTACACCCGAGTCAAAAAGACTGCTAGAAGAATAGCTTAAATCTTTTAAGCTTATGTTATCGGAACTGTCAGAATTATATAAACTTTCACCTATTAAGGTCACTGCAGGATACCCCACGTATCCCTCAGAAACAGATTTCCTGATAGACCCGTTCTTTAAAACATAGCCTGTGTCCCCATAGTACTGAGACTTAGTTAAATAACCGCAATACATGTCCACTCCTCTAAAATCCTTATCTTGTCTTGGAGAAGCATACAGAGACACAATAGAATCAGGAGGAGCCGCTGCAATTTTTGTTTTAGGATTTCTTATCAAAAGAGTAACTACCTTGGCAATATCTCTTCCTAAATATTCTGAGTTTAAAAATCCATTGTGTATTTTTTGAGCTAAAGAGTCTATGCTTACTTCTAAATCTGTCTCTCTATTAAAATAATAGATTGTTTCTTCAATTGCCTCATCTACCAATGACGAGTAATTATCTTGATAGTCTGATAGCCTATTGATATTATATAAAAATATTTCCAGTAATTTTTTGGAAAATTCTTCTTCTCCAGCTGTGTTAATATCTATAAAATCTGTTAAAGTACTCCCAGAGTTATATTCCTCTTCTATGGCAGCATAAAAAATGTCATAGACAAATTTATCAGTACCTGTGTAATCTAACAAAGCATTAGAAGGAAGCTGATAATCTAGTTCTTTAGTTGAAGAATCTTGTCTAACTTGGTCTGTTACTGTTTGAAAATAAGCAGAAGACCCGTAGGCAATGGCGGCCAGTCCTCCTACAGTTGAAAGGTTGTCTGTAAGAAAATTATTCTTTGCCACATCTTTATTGTTATTATTCTAATACAGCTTTAAACCGTGGAAATCAGTTTAAAGGAAAGATAGACTAAATACAATTTCTTGTAAATGAGTCAAGCATCTATTCAAATTTTAACGTCAAACGTCGTTGGTGAAGAACCTTTCATTGGGGACTTAGGTGAGGGGGAACTCTTTGGCAATAACGCTGATGGAAGAGTTTGGCTAGGAGACTCTGTAGGTTCTCCAATAGAACTAGGCGGAGCAGTAAAGAATAAGCCGATGGGCTCTTTAAGATCTTCAAACTATTTGTCTGTAGATCTAGCTCAATCGGACAACCTTCCGGTTCCTAATACAAATCCTCTTTCGGTACCAGAAGGGTTTTATAGAGAAATGAGAATTTTGCTTACCTTCTCAACAGATCCCGTGAGCAATGTAACAACCTATTTTGACTACCCAGTAAACTGGGGAGAAAAGAACACTTGGTTTATCTTCTCCGGCGGAATTACTTGGGGATATGGTGGTATAGCCATAGACGAAAGCGCTGAAAACCCTATAGATGCTTATAAAGCTTCTGGAAGAAAAATGTTAGTTGAATTAAGCTCTTTTGGTCCTAGTTCAGAATGGATGGGTCGGTTACTCTGGATTAACGACAGCACTACATAATAATTTTAATTACCTCCGATGCTTGACAAAATTACATTCCAAAACGGAACGATTGTAACTAAGGAGTACCTTAATGAGGTACAAAAAGGTACTAGCTTCTCTGGCGGAGCTAGGGCAGATTTCTATACACTGTCTTCTACCGACGAAAACAGCTGGGATATTACAGAAAGAGACGGACTCAAGGACTACGAAATTTCTAATCCTAGAAACGAAAAAGAAACAGCAATCGGCAGACTGGCCCATGATGGTGTAGTTCTTGGATACAGCACTATCGGTACCGGGTGGACCATCACCGACGCAACATTTACCAAGCCTAAAACCGTTAGGATTTCTATTGGCGCAAATAATGCAATTAGCACCGTTGAGGGTACTGCAGCTGCTCCAAGGGGCGTAATTGTAGAAGCCGGAAAAATTGTTCTTTCTAATGGAACTTTGTTCTCTTGGAACAGGCAAATTGTCGGAATAATCTCTGCTTCTACAGGTCAGAGTGGCGTATCTAATCCAACAGGTACAAATTATATTTATGTAAAAGAAGACGATTCTTTAACAGACGGCGGTGTTCTTGCGATTGCTTCTACTCTCCCTGATCCTACTTCTAACCCATACGTTCCTCTTGCGGAAATTAATTTTACCGACGGAGAATTTAACACAGATTCCGATGGTGATGTAATGGGAACTGGAGTGATTGATCTCCGTCCTAACCTATTCGTTGGTGCATTAAATAACTACGGAACAGGTATCTTAAAAAATACCGACGTATTAGCTACATCTACTACTATTAGCTCGTGGGACAGAGCAATTGCAGATACCACAAACGGATCTATTGTTATCAGCCTACCTGGAGCATCAGGAGCTAATAAAGCATCTGATAACGATAGAGTTGCAATTGTTGACTTAGAAGGATCTTTTGACAGATTCCCCATTGTCCTAAGACCTGGAACCGATACTAAAATTAATGGGTCTGTAGACGACTGGATCGTAAATATTCGCGATGCTCACTTAGAGCTATTCTATAACGCATCTACTGCTGAATGGAAATTTGAAGAAACTCCTGGTTCTGAATGTAATCCTAAGCTAGGAACATTTATTAGCTGCGGAGGAAAAGAGTTTATTGGTACAAGAACCGCTGGAGAATGCCCAGACGGCCAGCCAATTCCTGCAGTGTACCCCAACCCTTCTGAAGGAGTATATCGTTACGAAGTATCTTCTCAGAAGTGCTATAAAGAAATTAGAGAAGCAACAGCTATCTACTCTAACGGAGAAGGTGGGCTAATTAAAGTATTTGGCGCAAATAGATGTAATAAAAGAACAATTGCTGACTCTTCCACTGCAATCAGAAATATCATCTATGTAGATCCTTCTGTAGGAACTGACGAATTAAATAATAACGGAACCGATAACGATAGGCCATTTAGAACTCTTGAAAGAGCACTTCTTGAAGCAGCAAGAGCCAGTAGAAGAGGTGGCGCTACAGACGCGTACGATACAACAGTAATTGAGCTTGCCCCTGGTGATTACTATGTAGACAACTCTCCTGGAGTAAATGCTATTACAGGAATCTCTGCCGCTGATAGATATATTAAGCAGGTTACTACTGGATACTCTACACTAACTGCTTATAGTACAGAAAATCCTTTCATCATTATAGATGTAGGTAGCGCAAATTCACAGCCTCCCGTTGTTCTAAACCTAGGAAGAGTATTATATACTTCTACTGGTTCGGTAGGTACTATTAAAAAGATTGAAAAAAATTCCGTTTCTGCTACTAGATGGAAGGTATATCTTCAGTATGTAAAAGGAAACTTTAATATCGGAGACGAAATTTTTTATAACAGAACTTCCGACTTCAACCCTACGACCGGTGGTCTAATTGTCCCCAGAGGTATTTCTATCAATGGCGTTGACCTAAGAAAAGTTAGAATTCGCCCAATGTATGTTCCTGCATTAACTCCAGGACAAAATACTGCCCAGGCGCAAAGAACGTATATCTTTAAAGTAACCGGTGGTACCTATGTATCACTAATGACGTTTGCTGATAACCAGCAATTCGCAAGAACTCATAACACCGTTACTTCTGTTGGCTTTGCTTCTCAAGCAGAGATTAGAGGAAGCAATAACGAGACTTCTTACTATGCAAAAATCACTTCTCTCTTTGTAGGTATTGATGGATGGGGCAATGACGGACTATTAGAAGTACCTGGTGAGACAACTATTGTTGCTTCTGTTGTAGCAGGCAAGGAAAACCGTGGAAACGACGTAGAGCAAAACCAGACCGGTGCTCAAACTCCCGACCTTGATCCTAACTCTCCTCCTGCATATCCAGGCCCAGCGCTACTCAAGGTAGAAGAAGGCGGAAGCGTAAACTTCTTCAAGTTACCTGACGTTAACTCTACGAGATCTTCTTCTCCTTATGTATTTAATTGCTCAGTAAGGTCTATCTTTGGTCTTCAAGGTCTATGGGCTGACGGAACCAGAGTTGGTGGCTTCAAGTCCATGGTTACTGCAAACTTTACTCAGGTTTCTCTACAAACTGACCCTAACTGCTTTGAAACTCCTTCTACTGAGTACTTCTCTGATCCTCCAATTAACAAAGGCTCTGGAAGTGGCAAGAAATATAGAACTTGTTCTGCTGACGAGTTTAAATATCGCCACTTTGGATTTAGAGGATCAGCTGATTCTACAATTCAGTTAGTTTCTTGCTTTGTTATTGGTAACGCTGATCACTTTATTGCGGAAAGCGGAGCGGATCTTTCTATTACAAACTCCTGTTCTGACTTCGGAGACATTTCTCTAAGATCTATTGGATTTAAAGAAAAAGCGTTCTCTCAAGACGAAGGAAGACCCACAGCAACAACTTCTGGAACAAAGATTATCCAGGTTATTCCTCCTTTACCTTTAAGCTTTTCTCCTTTAGCTAACGGAAGAGACGCAACAATAAGAACAAGTGAGGTAAGCACTGGTCTTAATATCGATTATACTCAAACTAAAGCTTACGTTCTTGCAAATAAAGTAGGAACTAGCGCTCCTTCTGTAATTAGAGTATATATCAGAAACTCCGATATAGGAAGCCCCTTCTCTGCAACTAACGTTCCTTCGGCGTCTCTACTTGGATTTGGTCAGTTTACCTATACAAGAAAGTCAGCTGATGGAACCTACTACTTATCTGGCGGAGATGGCAACCAAGAAAGAAAAACTCTGTACGTAGCAGGTTTCGATGAGAATGGCAATTCTATTCTTTTTGCCGGAGAGATCCAAATTCAAGATCCTTCGGAAACTAAATTTGATGACTTAGATGACGCTTCTAAGATCTTTGGGTGGGACAGCACAACCTCTAAGTGGTACGTTAACATCAGAACTTCTGCAATTGCTGAAGAAACAACTGATGGCCAGATTGGCGACGTAGATGGATACCTACAGAAAAAATATGACTATGCCTTTAGGTATATTTTAGATTCTACAGATAGCCCATTCGACTCTTTAGATTTCATTTTTGATGGTTCACCTCTTAAAATTAGAAGAGCTGTCGATAGAAGAACTGCTGACGAAAGAGTGTATCGAGTTGTACTCGATGGTTTCTTAAAAGAAGATGGTTTAAGAAAGCCTCAGGCTTATTACGTACTCGAAAAGCAGCAGGGTGTTGCCGGTTATCCGCTTAACGGAGGAGACGAACTACTCAGCGATCCTTTAACAATTACGGACGTAAGAAACTACCACACCTACAGCAACCCTGGAGTAACATACACAGACGCAACTAATCCGTTCCCTGGTAAGTACATTACTTACATGACAACTTCAGCAGACGCAAGAGACGTTTTTACTGCCGATTTTGTACCCAAGCTTGATCTAGACGAGCCGGAAGCATCGGCCGATCCATCTAACTCTGTAACAAAAGTTGCTCTTCAGAAGTTCGGAAACAGACCCAATGTGGTATTTAGCTCTTCTTTAGGCCCTAGCGTAAACCCGATCCAAATCAGAGAAAATACCTCTACAAACCAAATTGGTTTCTTAATTGGCCTCCACCGTCCCTCTGTTGTAAGAGCCTCTGGTCACACTTGGGAGTGGACTGGTTATCTTAACTACGACACCGCTTTCCCAATCTATCAAGGCGAGCCTCTTGAGCAAGACTTTAAGCTAGGTAAGATTATTGTTGAACAAACCGGAGGAAGAGTGTATGCTTCTGGTATGAATGAAGAAGGTAACTTCTACATTGGTACTAATGTCTATGACCTCAAGTCCGGCGAGCAATTCTCCATTCCTCTTAAGGCTGACAATGAGCTAGGCAACGTAACAAACCAGGTTCTTAACAACGTTATTGTTAAGGGTCAGCTCTATATGAACGATGACTCTACTATGAGATTTGGTCCTAACACGACTCTAATCTTTAATAGCGGAACAGAACTTAGAACTGACCTTGGTCCTATTCAGGCAAGTACTACTGTCCCTGACGTATACGCCACAACCGACCGTGCAGGATTTGTTGAATTAGCTTCTCAGGCAGAGATCCGTGGAGCATTTGGAAACGCAAATACCGGTATTGCAGATAAGGTTGTTGTAACTGCTGCTGAACTTGCCACAGAGCTTAATCTCAGGCTCGATAATGTTGTCCAGGCCTCTGGCCCTCTTACTGTTTCTGAGACTAGTGTTGAAGCACCCGGCGGCGATCCTAATGATGATAGTGATAACATCCTTCAGTTTACCATTCAGCTTGGATTGGATGCAGGTAACCAAAACGAGGCTAAGTTAGCAGGGTTGAGACTTGGATCTACCACCGGCCAATTAGTTACTTCAGTTACAAATAGCTTCGATAAGTCTGGAACTGCGGAAGTACAATCAGCTCAGTTAGTATCGGCAAGGGCGCTAAGACTCTATCAAATCGGTACTGATCAGTTAGTAGATAGCGCTGTAGAAACAGCAAAAATTAACAACGGGGCCGTTATTACTGATAAACTGGCTTCTGAGGCTGTTACATCGGGTAAAATAGCAAGTAACGCGGTTACTGAAGCAAAGCTCGGCAACGGAGCGGTGACTAACGGTAAAATTGCTAATGACGCAGTTAATGGAGATAAAATAGCGGATGACGCTGTTGCCAACGAGCACATTGCGGACGACGCTGTTGATACTGCACAAATTGCAGATAACGCCGTAGAGACAGCTCAGATTAACAATAGTGCTGTAACAGCCTCTAAGCTAAGTGGTGGTCAGGGAGGATCTGCCCCGGCGTACGCAATTAGAGCCTGGGGAACTGTTTCTCTTAATGGTGTAGTTTCTGGAGGAAACGTTACTGGTAATACGTCTGGTGCTAACTCTGGAGGTATTACTTTTGCTACTCCGATGCCTAACACAAATTATGCAGTTATAATGACAATTACTGGCGGCGAAGACCACGTTATGCAAGTAACAGGTAAGCTTACCAGCGGATTTACTTGGTCTTCTAACGATCCAGGCGTGGGTAATAATGAAAATGCAGACCAAGATGGATTTGACTTCATTGTGGTAGGATAAGCTAATGAAAATTAGTTTTAAACGCTCGAGCTCTGGTCGGAAAGCCAGGGCTCCTAGATGGTGGGCTATTTTTGCAGATAGCTTG
>Ga0070754_10001037_pt1 | contig 23040 bp, 34 predicted proteins | sample VirMetDEL_Sep_01_FD_75181 | JGI IMG/M metagenome (GOLD analysis project Ga0070754, IMG submission 75181) | Aqueous microbial communities from the Delaware River and Bay under freshwater to marine salinity gradient to study organic matter... | ecosystem: Environmental > Aquatic > Marine >... | reverse complement strand
GCAACTGATCACCTACAAGTTCCCTGAGATTGTTCGCCAGGAGATTGTCATTTGCCCTCACACTTACTACACTGGTGATAAACTACCCGAAATGGTAGCACACCCTATCACCAGTAAGTTTGTGAGCACTAAGACTGTTCTGTTTGTGCAACCTTCTGTAGAACTGAATCCTTATCGTGAGGATTTGGAGGATGTGTGTAAGTTTGCCAAGCAGATGAGCACTCTATGTGAGTTTGTGTCTGATCGCAAAGCATCAGAAATCAAAAAAGAGATCAATGCTTGCATCCGTGAGCAAAAGGTCGTGAATGAAGATGAAATTGCAGAAAAATGTGATTGTGACATCAACCTGCTGCGTTTGTGGAAGTTGGTGAAGTCTATCAAGGAAGATTTGTTCCTTTTCATTCACGAACTGGATGACATTGAGTGTTCTATCAATGGTGAAGATTCCTTTCACGAGGGTTTTGTCATTCATAACAAGTTTGGGTCTTACAAGGTTGTTGATCGTGAAGTATTCTCTCATCATAACTTTGTAACTCCAAAGACCTGGGGTTGAGTAGTGGGCCCTGTAAAGTGTCCTAGTAGTATGAGCACAACCACAATGCAAGCACAAGCACAACAAACTATCGCAGAGAATGTTCTCAAGAATACTCTGCTGCTGATTGAAGCACTGAAAGACAACTATCGTCAGTATGCTATTCGCGGGCATCAGCGTTCTGTTGAGCGATTTGATGCAACTCCTGGGTATCATCAGCAGAAGATTGATGAACTCAAGTCTGGCAAGTGTGACATTGATTATCAGGTAGAAACTGGTAAAAAGTATCACAAAGTCATCTTTGTTGATGGTGGTGGACATCGTAGTGCTGCTTTCTTTGTTGATAAGCAAACTGGTTCAGTTCTAAAATCTGCTTCCTGGAAATCTCCTGCAAAGGGTGAAAGGTGCAATCTCCTAATCATTAAAGAGAGGGAGTGGGCTCTGGAAAATGCGGATTGGAGCGGCGGATGGCTTTACCGTCGTTGATTGTAACTGGGCCCTCTAAAGTGTCCTAGTAGTATGAGCACTCCAATGAACTACCTTTGTTTTGTTGATGGACTGCTAGAGTATGCTAGTACCAGTCCATCAAACTTCGCACATTATCAGTTAATGTATGCTGAAGAGCACAAAAATGCTGATGTTCAGTATCTTACTCTGACCGATGAAGAGTATGATGAAATGTTCCCTTATGAGGAGGATGAATGACCTACACTATCACCAAACACATCAAAATTGAAAGTGATGAAGATGGGTGGAGTTTTGACTTCACGGCAGATGAGTATGGCACTGTGAGTATAGAAGATGGTAATGGTCCTGGATACCAAACCATTCACATCCCCAAAGATTGTATTCAACATGTTATTGATGTATTGGAACAATACAAATGACCTACGACACTGAAATGACCTACGATGAACAAATCAAAGAAATGACTGTCACAAAGTCCCTCAAACTTTTGCGTGATGGGTTCAAGAATGAACTTGCCACTGCTCTATTCGCAGATGAACGCACAACTGAACTCTTTGCCCAACTGATTAGTGAGTTTGTAGAGACAAACATTCCTGTGGTTGATGATGAGAACCAGATGGAACTTTCGATGATGCTGTTGGAAACCCTGGACATTGTTGCACGATGACTTTAACAACTAAACAAATTGATGCTATAGTTTCCCTGATTGAGTATCACCAAAATGAAGGATGGTATGAAGTAATTGAAATCACAGGTCTTCTTGCCTATGAATCTGGCGAACTTCGCAAAGAACTTCTTAAAATGCGTGGTGAGGTTTGATTATGACTTACTCTAACCTCTTGCAAGTATAACCTCTATGTTGTTTCCACTTTCCCTTCCCAACTTCACACATTTTGTTTGGTAGTAAGTTATTTTCTCTACAAAACTTCTTAAGATTTGATACTTCTAAAGTTTCTCCATTTGGTGTAGTTACAATCCACTTTTGTTCCGCGATTGTTCTACCTTCACTCTCAAACTTTTCTCTTTGAGATTTGTTGCCCTTTATTCCTCTTTCTCTTGCTTTTTCTGGTGTATCATTTTCCATAAAAACTTCAATAGCTTTTTTTATATTTTTTCTGCAAGCATTTATTTTCTTTTCACTCCTACTTACTCCACCTTTCTTTCCACCCAGTTTTCCATATTTTTTACCTATTTTACTTTTTTCTTCTTTACTCAAAGCAAAGATGCCTATTCCAAGTTCCTTACATCTCTTTCCAGATGTTTCACCTCCCATAATCAGTTTTTGATGCACAAGTTCCTCATCTTTTAAGTTACCAACTAATCGTTTCCAAGCAACATAATCTGCTCTCTTTCCGTGCAGTTTCCATTCACAATAATGAAACATAGCGTGTTGAGTTAAACTAATCTCAACCAGATTTGATGGGTCATTTGTTCCACCTCTGTGCTTGGGAATGATGTGGTGTTTGTGTCTCATTTTAACCAAAGTTACCTGTATTATTTAGCACAATGACACTTGATTTTGCAACCTCCAATCTATCAAAAATAAAACCAAAGTTCAGAACTTCAGGTAACATTTCACAACCACGAAGAAAGGCAGGTTCATCACTCAACGACATCGGTGGTGATGGTAACATAGGTTCCACACAAGATAAGTATTTGAACCGTCTTTATTATGCTTTTGATAACACTGACGACAATAAATTGAAGCAGTTTATTTACACTCAAATCCGCAACATTCACATCCAAAGAGGTACTTGGTAATGGCAACTTGGAAAGCAGAGATTAAAACAACTCCTACAGGCTCTGCATATACTGTTACTGTAGAAGCAGGTGCATCTTATGTCGCAAAACAGGAAATTGAGCATCTGTATAACCCTATCTACATTCGCAATTTACGTCAAGTAAGCTCTGGTGGTTCTTCATTCACTTCCGATGGTGATGTTAGTGGTTATCTTATCCTAGGTGCCATTGCAGTTGGTATCTGGTTGCTGGTAGAATACTGGTGGATTGTTGTACCTATTGCTGCTCTAGTTCTGATTGGTTGGATATACCAAAAGTTCTTTGCCTAACAAATACTGGGCCCTCTAAAGTGTCCTAGTAGTATGAACAACACTACCGAACGCAAGTTTCACAACATCTCCCTCGAAGATCGTGAAATGTTTGCATACAATGCGGCTTACGAGCGTAAGCAACAACAACTCGCTAAAATTACTCCTGAGCAGCGTATCAAATACTGCTTCGAGTTTCTGAAAGGTTATGTCGCTGAAGGTGATTCTGAAATGGCAAAACGTTGCTATGATGGTATCGCTAAGTACAGCGAAGTTCTTGACTACTCTGAAGCACACTTCTGATTATGCTTTACAACATTCGCGTTGAGTTTAAGGATGGAACTGTTGAGAAGTTTCAACGCAAAAGTAACATCAAACCTATCAACTGTGTCAAACTGAACGACAAAATTGCCAACGAAATCTTCCCCCGAGAGTGGAAAGAAATCACATCAATCCCTGTTTATTCTTAATGACACCAACAAGAGAACAACTTATTGAGGCACTTTATCAAGAGTATGAGTATCTGTGCCATGATGATTTTGACCCTGATGAAGACCCAACTCCCGAAGAATACCTGGAGATGATTAAAACTTTGTCTTTTGACGAGTTGGTATCAGAAACTGGTACAGACGAAGAATATACTCTTGAAGACTATCTTGCAACTTATGGTTAATCAAATGACTGACGGTTACACTTTCAATCGCGTTAATTTCACTCCTAATGAGGAAAGTTGTATTCTTAAGTTTCTGAATCAAGCACGAGAATGTGGGTATCCTTCAGGGAATAGTATTTGGTACGATACAATCGACTCAATTTTTCGAAAGTATTATGACAGCGACATCAAAGAGTATCAAGAACCCTTTTGATTTTCTCTTTGTTTTTGTTTGTACTCTCTGTCGTGGATGACCTGATGCTCCTTTGCAGTAGAATTGCAAGTTTTTTCGGTTTTTGCTCTAGTGCTGGACTGGGTTCTCATTGCGTCTCATCTGAGATTTGCTTGAGAGGGTATCGCTGCCTGCAAAAAACCATTGTTGAATGATAGTGGGCCCTGTAAAGTGTCCTAGTAGTATGAGCAACACTTACACCGTCCGATTCTGGTCTGAGGCACTCGATTCTCCAGAGTACATTGGACCTTTCTACTCTGAAGATGACGCACAAGATTATTGCGATGCTCGCAATGGTTCGCTATCACTCTCTGGGATTCCTTCCTGGGTTGCCTGTTACTCTGTTGTTGACTGATTATGCAATTCCAAGTTACTTACATCGAGTTTGATTGTTCTCTCGACTGTGAAGATGATTGGTCCGAAAGTGATCAAATCTGCACTGAAGAAAAACTCAACCAAGAGTATGTTGGTTCTATCTGGGAGGCAGATGATGAAGATGACCTCGTAGAAGAGATCACCTGTGCAACAGGTTGGTGTATCAAATCCCTTGATTATCGCCACGTTCTGAAATGATTTCCCTTCCTAATCCTACAAGCAAAATGACACTTACTAACGAACAACTTTGTGCTCTGACTGAATCTTATGCAGAGATGGTTATTGATGGTATGGACATGGATGATCTTGTCACATTTGCCATCGAATCTCTAGTTGCGGAGTATAACAAATACACTGAGGCAGAACTTCTCTCTGAGATTGAAGAATTGTACGATGAAGAAGTATTAAATGATCTGCTGGAAAGTGTAACATCAACTGATCAAGCATAACAATAGTGGGCCCTGTAAAGTGTCCTAGTAGTATGATGACCTACACTTCACCTCTCACCTCTAAAGTCTACGAAATTATCGAGACTTCTCATATACGCAACGCATGGGATTCGCAAGGCAATCTGGCACCTTATGTGCAATCTGCCTTTGACATTTACTACAACGGTCAAAAAGTACAGTTTGCATTAACTGCTGAAGGTGTTGCAGATAGTGTTGCACACCTTGAGAATCCTGGTCCTGATGTATCCTCTCGCTTCGACTGAAACTTAACTAAAACCATGAAACTGTTTATACTCAACAATGTCCTCGCTGATTGGACTTCTGGCATGGCAGTTATCGCTGCTGAATCTAAAGAACAGTGCCGCGAGTTGTTTATTAAAGAGTTCAGCGAGTATCATGCTCGGGACTTCGATGAGTTTGCACGGTTCACTGTTATCGAATCCGTAGGAGTTGAGGAAGCAGGTATAATCGAATATGTGTACGGTGGAGGTTAGATTGAATGGCACGGAGATTAACATTCAAGTCCCCATCTAAAGTGAAAACAATTCTGTTGATCTTTGTTGTGGCATTTATACTCTCACCCACAGTAAGAGTAACAACTTCCAACACACTTCACACTGTAGCAGACATTATTTCTTCCAATGATTGAGACTAATTTCTTCATTCTGAACGGCGAACAATACCAACAGTTTTATACCGAAGCACAACAAGTAGGTGTTACACTAGACCACTTTCTTTTGGAGTTTTGTGACATCGAAGGACCAGATGTTGTGTGTGTTGATGGAGAATGGGTTGAGGTTGGTAATGAATAGTGGGCCCTCTAAAGTGTCCTAGTAGTATGAACATCAACGACCTCTACGATTCGATCATTCTCACTGAGAATCTTGCCAAGGATCATTATACTCAACTGAACAGTATTGTTGATTACAATGCCACTGGAGTTTGTAACCACTACTTCGCAAAGTATGATCTCCAAGGTCAACGAGATGGTGAAATTGTCCTCACTTGCAAACTCTCCAAGACTGTAAAAGGTCAGTTCCGTTATACTTACCAAATCAACGGTAAGCGTATCGCAAAGAAACTGATTGTCTCTGAGTTTCTGATGCTCGGAGGTTTTAACTGACAAATACTGGGCCCTCTAAAGTGTCCTAGTAGTATAAGACCAAACGAAAAACCACTAAATGACTGTTCACTACGCAAATCTCTTCGCTCAGAATACCGATCTCACTGCTGAGTTTGTAACTGACTTCTCCCGTACTTTCAAGTCTTCGACTTTCGATACTTACACCCGAAATGACGGGAAAGTTTACATCAAGCACAGTGTAGATCGTAACTTCAAAAACGATGTATTCTCTGTCGAAGCAATGATCTATGAGTACAAAGGTTGCTGGGTTGGCAATCAAAAGAACTTCGGTAAGTTCGATGTCTTTGCTGATGCGATTGCCTGTGCTCGCAATGTCCAACTGCCACAAGATAGCATCACTCAGAATGAGGCATTTGCACTGATGAGTAACTGAAACAATGATCGCATTTGTAACACCCAAGAGTAAGAAAGCTACCAATCGTTTCTGTAATCTTATGAATCGCAATGAGGAATGTATTGTAGAGCAACATCACGGGAACAAAGTGTTTCTCACTTCTGCTAACGGTAGGAATCACTTTTGGGTCAATCTTACATCAGACAATGACTGGAACATTGAGTTCTGAAACAAATAGTGGGCCCTCTAAAGTGTCCTAGTAGTATGAGCAAGACTGACATGAACAACCAAGAACTTTCCAAGCAAATCTACCGCGAACTGTTCACTGAAGATCAGTGGGATTTGATCTACAACTTCATCGGAAATGCACTTGATGATGATCTGTTCAATCCAGAAGATGTTTATGCTATTCGCAACAAGATTCACCTTCTGTTTAACTGAAACTCTTTTTTCTCTTAAGTAACATTTACTCACTGAAACTCAAATGACATTCACTGACGCACTTATTGCTTCTGGTTATTACTATCAACCCGAATGTGATTGTTATTGCAAAGAAGATTCTCAAGGTTATCTTCACTCTTATGCACAGCAAGATGATGATAAAACTTGGAATTATGAGAAGTATTTTTATAACGAAGAGAATGGTTATGATGAGATTCTAGTTTCTCAATCTTTCACTCTTAACTGACAACAATTATGTTCCCTTACCTTTTCACTGAAACTAGCACTCTTGGTGGTCATTCTTCCACTTTTTTCAAGGTGAGTGCTGATACTCAAGAGACATGGATTAACGGTATTTTTCATAACTCACGCTATGGAATCTTTTGTCTAACTGATGGCAAACTAGAGTTAATCTCCAAAGGATTAAACACTACGAAGTTCCGTAAGTGTAAGTGCAATGATGAAGAAACTGCACTGACTAAGATTGCACAATGGATGGAGAAGTTCTGATGACTGATGCAGATAAAGTATTCGCTCTGACTGAACTTATGGGTGATGTGATTCATGCACTTGAACTCAGACAATATGACATCGAAGATCCTACTTTGTCTTATGAATGTGTGACTGATGCTGATAAGTTTCATCAGCGAATGATCGACATTCTTTACTCTAACTGAGCACTCACTAACAAATAGTGGGCCCTCTAAAGTGTCCTAGTAGTATGAGCACTTCCAACGATTCCAAAAAGATGCGATCCTTCTACACTCTCTTCATTCTCTCCACCAACTCTATGGGTGAGTTTGGTGTTGATCGTGCTGTAGTTCCTACTCTTGAGTATGCCTATCGCACTGGTCAAGATGTACTCTCTCATGAGGATGTTTATGGTTATGTGATTGTTAAGATCAACCAAGATTCTTGGCAAGTAATTAACGAAACTGTGTATGGTGTAGATTATACAATCTACGAGCACAATGGTTCGATTCGCATTAAGGAAGGACGCGACAATATTGTTCTCGTTTGATACAAAGTAGTATAAGACCAAACCACTGAAATCACTCATGAAAAAGTATATCTTCCAACACTGCAATACTCATCACATTAAGACGATTATTGCAAGGTCAGAGTATAAAGCAATTCACCAGAACTTTGGCAATCTTGCTGGTTACAAACTCACTCAAATCCTTCCTCTTAACTGATGTTCACCATTTGCTACTTTACTCCTTATCAACAACAGTGGAGAACGCAAAACTTTCCTACACTTGATGAAGCACAAAGGATGATACAATTCTATCTCTCTTGTGGAAGTCCTGCTGAATTGATTAACAACTAAGAATCAAATGTTACTCTCCAAAGCATCATTCACTGACCAACAACTTCCTCCTTTCATTATACAAAAGGAAGCAGAAAGAACAGAAGAAGGTAGTTACTCATTGCATCTATTCTCTCGAACTGTTATCACCAAGGAAGGAAAGAAGTTTAGATTTCTTCCCTTAAGATTTGAAGGAGAGTTAGCACGATTCCGCAAACGTAAGGATGCAGAGGATTATGCTCGGTACAGATTAGCACTTGATTGAATACACATAGAGACCTCACATTAGAGGTCTTTTTTATGCTTATTTGGTAGATTTGTGGTAAAAAATGTATTAAAACAATCAAAAAAGCCTTTTTTAATTATAGCTAAGTGTTTTGATTTGCTGATAATGATTGATATTAAAGGGTGATAATAATACGAATTCGTATCACTTAAAGACCCTTTATACCCTTTTAATTGTCTCTAAGTCTGATACTTATACCCTTTTAATGCTCTGAGACCCCGTAACTTATACCCTTTTAATGCTCTGAGACCCCGTAACTTATACCCTTTTAATGCTCTGAGACCCCGTAACTTATACCCTTTTAATGCTCTGAGACCTTGTGATCTTTGCCTGCGTCAGCTTAGCACACCTCCCCCAATCTGTCAACCCCCCACTATCAGAAATCCCACACATACCCCATAAAACTCCACCAACCCCCCCATAAATACCCCCAAGACCTTGACATTCACCCTAGACTATTCTACAATACTCACATACAGTCACGGAGCACACTTATGTCGGTTGCGTATCAGAAGGCACAGAAGCAGCGTTATAGGGTCACTCTAGAGCTTGAAGTATTCGATGATATGGACCCGCTACAGATTCAGTGGGATAGAGTACTTGATCTCGAACCAGCTGAGAAGTGCGAGGCATATGTAGAATCGCTCAGCTTGCCTGATAGGTGGTGACTCATGAATTCTATGTGTCCCACATGAGGTATACTGACTTGACTTATGTGGGACACATGAGGTATACTGACTTGACTTATGTGGGACACATAGATTATGCCATTTTCGAACAAGTATCCTCATATGGGACACACAGAAAGAATGAGAATACCACAAAACTGTGTGTCCCACATAGGAAATGTGTTGGGGCATTATGAACGCTTATGTGGGACACATGGAATTGAGTTTGTGTATAAAATCCAGGAGAAGATTGAAGCGGGTTTGATTGACATAGACTAGCATGAGTAACAAATAGTGGGCCCTCTAAAGTGTCCTAGTAGTATGAGGGGCACACCGCTCCACCAAGCATACCAAATTCTCAAGAAATGACCACCAAAAACTACATCAAGGAACTCTACTGGTTCGCATACACTCTCATCAGTTTCGCAGAGCAAGATAATGTTCGTGCCACACTTTGGGACTACATTGAGGGAAATGTCACCGTAGATTTCTTCCACGATGATATCTGCCGTGCCCTTGCTGTTGATACCAAAGCACGTCAAATCCTGGGTGCCTGATACCCTAACCGTTTCTCACTCATCAACACTTTTCTTCCACAAATGACATTCGCAGTATACTCCAAGTTTCAGAATCAGACCCGAGTTCATTACTCTCACCTGACTGAATCTCAAGCACAGAATGAGGTTGATCGTATGAATTCGCACTGTTCTGAGAGTGGTTATCCTGCCACTTATTGGTGCGAAGATCATCACCCTGACTGTGTATTCGTCCTCTCCTGAGTTACACTTTTCAACCACACTTTTCCTCAAATGACTACCACTTACCAACACAATGTCCTCTCCACTTAGTATAACGGTTGGGAGAATTATGAGACCTGGAATGTTGCTCTCTGGATCAACAATGACGAGGGTTTGTATCACCTAGCAATGGACTGTGGTGATTACGAAACCTTCTGTGATTGCCTGGGTTCAAATGCTACAACTGGTGATGGGGTTAAGTATAGTGACCCTGCTGTAAATGTCATCCAGATCAATAGCGATGTGTTTGACTTCTGATTGACACTTAAGACCCACACACTTACTAACACTCTGATGCTGAACTTCATCCCTTACGCTATCCGTCGTCCTTTCTACTATGTGTTCGACCTGATCGTATGTTCTGATTTTCGTAGTGAAGAACTCTCCCGTATCTTTGATGCTTATGAGTATGAGCAATCGATGCAGATTCTGGGGTTCGTTAACTACTTGGGTATCACTGGTCAGTTAGATCTTAAGGAGAACTTTTCTCTGTTTGCTGATGTCCAAGACCTGGAGCAAGCAATCAACAAGTGGAACGAATATAAGGCACAGATGAACACCTCTGTTCCTGCCTAAGTAACACTCAAGAGGAATGAGATGCGCCTCTATAAGGGTTGGAAATATCTGACCGATAAAGACACTCACACAACACACACAGTTCACAACACTTTTCTTTCGTTATTATGTCCAAGTCCGTGATGCTTTCTCTGCTGGCACAAGGTAACAACGGCAACGAGATTCTGCAGATCCTCGATACTCTTATCGAAGACAATCAGAGTGACGTTGCTGTTGCTCAACCCACTGCAGATGTGATCGAGTTCTGATACTAACTGAGGTGCTCTACAGTTATTCGTAGGGCACCTTATTTGCAGTCTTATTCGTTATCGTTTTCGGCAGTTATTGTGGCGTTGCGGTTATGTGCCCTGCGGGCGTAACGGGGTCCGTATAAAAATCGATGGGTCCCTGTAACCTACAGAGGTGACAATTCGACCTCGATATATCATAAAAACAAAAAATTCCCGGAGTATTAAAACGTGTTCAGATGGATTCATAAAAACGGAAAGTCTACTCCAGATAAAAGGTGTAAATCTTATAAAAGTCAAGCAAAGAAAAATGGTGCGAATAAGAGGAAGAAGAAATAGTCCCTATTGGAACTTCTGGAAGGTTGTCTTTGCGGGTTGGTTAATACGATATCCACGACAGTGCTTTACGATCTTCGGAGGTACTGTCGGTTTTTTGTTTGTGTTGATATATAATGCAGTGAGGTAAAAAATTCCCGGAAAAATTTTTATGACTACAGAGGTTCGCCCATGGGGGTTATTTGAAAACTTATTAGAAGAAATTGATTATAAGGTAAAGAGAATTATTATCTCACCAAATCAATCAATATCTCTCCAATATCATTTCCATAGGGAAGAGTATTGGATAGTTGTTGAGGGTGATGGAGAACTTACTCATGAAGATATTGTGAGAACTGTAGAGGTTGGTGATAGTGTGTTTATAGGTAAGGAAGATGTTCATCGTCTCAAAGCAGGCAAGAATGGAATCACGATTATTGAAACTCAAATTGGTTTATGTAATGAGGATGATATAATTCGTTTAGAGGACCATTATGGGAGAGTAGAGTAATGGAAAAGATTTATCACATCTATGCAAAGAATCGTTGTTTATTTCATTCGATCAAAGAAGATGAGTTTGAAATTACTTGGAGGACCTTAAAGAATATGGTAGACATTATACATACAGATTATGATGTTGATGATTTATCTTATGAGGAACTTATGGTGAACCGGAAAATCTCTTTAGATAGTTCCTATTGACAAGAGCATATATAGACTGTTAAAATTGATCTGAAGGTTGTTTTTCACTCATGGCAAAAGGATTTACTTTGAAGGCTAATGCACCAAAACCAAAAGAAGCAGAATGGGACTATGAAGCAATTAAGGAACGAATGAAAGGCAAATCGATTGTCTTTTGTCTTCCTGGTCGTGGTTGCTCATTTATCTTTCTGAAGGCATTTGTTCAACTATGCTTTGATCTTGTACAAAACCAGATGAGTATTCAAATCTCTCAAGATTACTCTTCGATGGTTAACTTTGCTCGTTGTAAAGTTCTTGGAGCAAATGTATTGCGTGGTCCAAAACAGGTTCCTTGGGATGGTAAACTGAATTATGACTATCAACTGTGGATTGATAGTGATATTGTATTCAACACTGAAAAGTTCTGGCAACTGTGTGATATGGCACTGAATGAAGACGGTGAGGAGAAAGAGATCGTTGCTGGTTGGTATGCAACTGAAGATGGTCACACAACCTCTGTTGCTCACTGGTTAGAAGAAGATGACTTCCGTAAGAATGGTGGAGTCATGAATCATGAGAATGTAGAAGGTATCTCAAAACGTCGTAAGCCTTTTACTGTTGACTACACTGGTTTTGGTTGGGTCCTGATCAAGAAAGGTGTATTTGAAAATCTTGAGTATCCTTGGTTTGCTCCGAAGATGCAAGTATTTGAGTCTGGAGCTGTTCAAGATATGTGCGGTGAAGACGTATCATTCTGCCTCGATGCAAAAGAGGCAGGATTTGATATCTGGTGTGATCCTCGTATTCGCGTAGGACATGAAAAAACTCGTGTGATTTAATGACATTTAATATCTTATACAAAGGACGTAAGATATATCAGAACCTCAGTCATGAAGAATGTACTGAGGTTCTTGACGAACTCTCCTCTAAGTATTATACTGACGAGGACTTTGATATCGAACAACTCGAACTGGAGGAAATCTAATGGCACTGAATAAAACTATTTTCGAAAAAGGAGCACCGAAGAAGACACGTCAAGGACGTTCACCCCGGACCCTTCTCTCAGCAACCTCTCGTAATGGTCGTAAGAAAAAGTATCGGGGACAAGGTAAGTAAATGTACAATATAGATCCACAAGAAGAATGGAATTCAATACATCCAGAAGATCTATGGGTCTATAACAAACTCTTTTTAAATCGTCGTTTGGGGCATCTCTGTGGACCTACAGGGGTGCCTGTTCCATATTCAGGGTATTATATCGTCCGACCAAGTATTAATTTACTTGGTATGGGACGATCTTCTTGTAAGGAGTGGATTTATAAGAGCACTGACAACTTTCATCCATCAGAATTTTGGTGTGAGATGTTCTATGGAGATCATTATAGTGTAGATTATCATAACAAAAAGTCAGAACTAGTAGTATTAGGTGAGAGAGACGAAGAAGATCCTATCTATAGGTGGAAAAAATGGACTAAAATTGATGTAGAAGTACCTTTTCCTTCAGTATTAAATAGTTTAAAAGGAAAGTATGAATGGATAAACTGCGAATTTATCGGAAATCGACTTATAGAAGTTCATTTTAGAAGGAATCCTGACTTTAGATATGGAAATATAATTGCAATTCCTGTCTGGAAAGATGAAAAAGTAGAAAACATTGAAAATTTTAGGTTTATTGAGGATGAAGACTATCTAAGAAGAGGTTTTTATATACACTAACGGGATAGAAACCCCGTAAAAAGTTCCGATTTAACAAATCAGGAGAGCAAAAATGGGAAAACCATCAGATCGTGACCCCAATTACATGTATGAACTTTGGGGAACTACCAATTTAACATCAGATTATGGTATTTTTAAAAAAATTCAAGATAAAAAGATGCTTAGAGAGATCAATAATGACGATCTCACTCCCAAAAAGCACGATTTCTTTCATCAAAATGAAATTCATGAAAAAATTCGCAACGATGAAGACTATGATGACTGGGAGTATGGTACAGAACCACTTTATGAATCGAAAAAACCCGAATAAATAAGATAGATTCATAATATTTTTATGCCTGTAGAACGGCTAAGTAGAGGTTTCAAAGATATTAGTATGTCATTTCAGGCAAATCCCCTGAATAATGATATAATTTCGATCAAGAATGAGACCGCTATTGCTCGTTCGATCAGAAATCTCATCTTTACACTTCCTGGAGAAAGATTTTTCAATCAAAATCTTGGTTCTAGGGTGTCTCAAACACTATTTGAAAATATGGATGAGATTTCTGCATCTGTTATTAAGGATGAAATCACTAATACCATCAATAATTACGAACCGAGAGTTGACTTGATATCCGTTGATGTTTTTCCAAATTATGATAATAATGAATTTAATGTAACAATTAATTATTATATTGTTGGAATTGATGTATTACCTCAAGAATTATCATTTGCATTACAGCCAACACGATAATGGCACTAGTAAACTTCACTAACTTAGACTTCGATCAAATAAAGACTTCGATTAAGGATTACCTAAGATCGAATTCAAATTTTACTGATTATGATTTTGAAGGATCGACTCTATCAACACTAATAGATGTTCTAGCATACAACACTTACATTACATCATATAATGCTAATATGATTAGTAATGAGGTGTTTATTGATAGTGCCACTTTAAGAGAAAATGTAGTTTCTCTTGCAAGAAATATTGGTTATGTTCCTCGCTCAAAAACATCAGCAAGAGCAAATATATCTTTCTTTGTAGATACCACAGGGTTTACAACAAGACCTTTAACTCTTACCCTTAAAAAGGGTACGGTATGTACGTCTAGTAGTACCTTTGGTAATCAGAGTTATACTTTTACAGTTCCTGAGGATGTCACAAGGCCTGTAATAAATGGAATTGCATTATTTGAGAATATTTCTGTTTATGAGGGAACTTTCTTAGTAAAAACCTTTACAGTTAATGCTAACGATCCGAATCAAAGATATATTTTAGATAACTCTGATATTGATACACAATCAATCTCAGTTTTAGTAAGAAACACTCAATCAAGTAGTGTAACTCGTAAGTTCTCTTTATCTACTAGTTTACTTGATGTAGATTCAAATTCTAGAGTTTTCTTTAATCAAGAAATTGAAGATCAGAGATATGAACTTATCTTTGGTGATGGAGTATTTGGGGTTAAACTTGATGATCAAAACTATATCGAAGTATCTTATGTTACTACTACAGGTGAAGATGCAAATGGAGTTTCATCGTTCACATTTAACGGCAGGATAGTTGATAACAATAATCGTGTTGTTACTACTGGAATTTCACTTTTAACAACTAATACTCAATCCAGAGGTGGTCAAAATATAGAATCTGTTGATTCTATTAAGAAGTATGCTCCAAGAATATATTCTTCGCAGAATAGAGCAGTAACAGCAACAGATTATGAAACTATTATTCCAACGATCTATCCAGAAACAGAATCAGTTTCTGTCTTTGGTGGTGAAGATTTAAATCCACCAAGATTTGGAAAGGTTTATATTTCAATTAAACCAATAAATGGAACATTCGTTTCGAGTCAGGTAAAAGAAAATATTCGTAACAGTTTGAGAAAGTATAGTGTTGCTGGAATTGTTCCCGAAATTTTAGATTTAAAGTATCTCTATGTGGAGTTCGACTCTTCTGTTTATTATAATACAAATGCAGCACCAAGTGCAGATTACTTGCAAACAATTGTATCAACCAATATTAACCAATATGCCAATTCATCGGAACTGAATAAGTATGGTGCAAGATTCAAGTATAGTAAGTTCTTAAAGTTGATTGATGATAGTAATAGTGCAATTACATCAAACATAACAAAGATTGTTATGAGAAGAGACATGAAGCCTGCACTCAACCAATTTGCTGATTATGAAGTATGTTATGGAAATGCTTTCCATATTGGAAAGATGAGTGGATATAACATTAAGTCCTCAGGGTTTACTATAAGTTCGGTAAATGGGACAGTGTATATGTCGGATATTCCAAATTCTGATGGAAGAACTGGATCCATATTCTTCTTTACCATAACATCTTCAAACACTCCCACCGTTGTAAGAAATAATGTTGGTAGGATTGATTATGAAAGGGGAGAAATTATATTAAATCCCGTCAACATTACCTCCACTTCGAAAAATATTGGGGGAGAATCTATAATTCAAATTTCAGTATCACCAAGATCTAATGATGTAATTGGATTACAAGATTTATATCTACAATTAGACCCATCTTCCAGTGTGTTAAATATGGTATCAGATGAAATATCTTCAGGTTCTGATATCTCTGGATCAACATATACGGTAACTTCAAGTTATTCCAACGGAGACCTCGTAAGAATATAACAAAATGGCAGAAACAAGAATCAAAATCAGTTCAGTTGTAGACAATCAACTTCCAGAGTTTGTAAGGGATGAATTTCCTTTAGTTTCTGAATTTTTGAAACAATACTATCTTTCACTAGAAAGTCAAGGATCAGTATATGATTTAGCATCTAATTTAGATCAGTATGTAAAAGTAGATACGTTATCAAATTTAATCGATTCTACTACTCTCACATCTAACGTATCTTTTTTTGATACTAGCATTAACGTAGTCTCTACTGCTGGATTTCCAGATTCTTACGGTCTTCTTTTAATTGATTCAGAGATCATAACATATACCGGAAAAACTGCAACTTCTTTTACTGGATGTATTAGAGGTTTTAGTGGAATAACATCATTAGATAATCCATCAAATCCTGATGAACTTGTATTCTCAAATTCTTCTGTAGAAGAGCACAATTCACTATCAACGGTAAAAAATCTTAGTATTCTTTTCTTACAAAAGTTTTTTACCAAACTAAAGACGCAAGTAATTCCTGGATTTGAAGACAGAACACTTTTTACTGGATTAAATGATGGTCTCTTTATTAAGCAGGCAGTAGATTTTTATTCGTCAAAAGGAACTGAAGGATCTTTTGAGATTTTATTCAGGGCTTTATATGGAGAAGATATCACCGTCATAAGGCCACAAGATTATTTGATTCAACCATCTAATGCTCAATATAGAGTAACTAAGGATTTGGTTGTAGAATCGATAGATGGAGATATAAATCAATTAGTTAACAGAACTGTTTATCAGGATGAAAATTCTTTTCTACCCAAAGCAAGAGGGACTGTAACTCAGGTAGAAAGAATCCAAAGGGCAGAGAAAGATTATTATGTTCTTAGTTTAGATATTGGATATCAAAGAGATATTGATGTTGATGGAACAATTTTTGGTGAATTTTCAATTCATCCAAAAACTTTATTGATAACTGATATTAGAGATACTGATCTCAGTGTTGGTGAATTTACTCCTAATTTTACTTCACTCGATGTAGATTCTACAGTTGGATTCCCCCAATCTGGAGAGTTGATTGTAGATTTAGAAAATGGGTCTCAGATTATAATAACATATACAGACAAAACTCTCACTCAATTTTTAAACTGTACAGGAATTACTCAAGAAATTCCAAGTGGAACTGAAATAAAATCAAATGCATATGCATATGGGTATGATGATTCTCAAGAAGTTGTAAAGTTTAGAGTAACCGGTGTATTATCTGATATTGAACTTCAGAATCACAATATCTCTTTTTCTGCAGGTGATCCGATTAAAATAAAAACACTTGGTGGCAATTTAGAAGAATATAAATTCAACAACTGGTTTTTTAACGTATCAACAACATATACAACGAAATCAGTCGAATTACTCGATTCGTCAAATAATTCATATGCCATTAATTTTTACGATGACCATTCCTTTGTAATTGGAGATAGAGTTTCTATACTTCCCTCATTTGGAAGACCTGGAACAGAAGTTTTTGGTGTTGTAATCTCTTACAGAAATCAAAAGTCAATCGTAGTTTCTGGTCAAGGTTCTTTAAGTCCATCTCAAGTTTATGATCTAAGTAAAGTTTTGTCTAGATTTGATTCTAGCAATTACCCTACTCTTAATAAGCACACAACAAATGTACAGAATGTTTATTCAGATAAGGAGAGATCTTTATATGTTGCATCTCCATCATTACCAACTTATCTCGATCAAAAGATAGCAGTAAATGATAGGTCAGTAACTTTTTCTGGAAGTTTTAGTGGAACTAATTTGACGATTACAAATCATCCGTTCTATACGGGAGACGGTGTTTATTATAGGTCTAATGGTATAGGTAACAACCTTGGAATAGATGATGGATTTTATTTTGTAAGAAAAGTTGATAGTTCAACAATACAGTTAGCAAAAAGTAGAGCAAATCTCTATACAAACAAAGTTGTATCTGTATCAGGAACTGTCTCTAATAATAAGTTAGAATTTTCTTTTTTCGTTTCAGATTCATTAGAAACAAAGCAACTTGAACCACAGAAACTAATCAGAAAAATATCTGATCCGGTGGATGATGAAAATAAATTCCAAACTTTGCCTGGAGCAATTGGTGTTCTTGTAAATGGTGTCGAAGTACTAAATTACAAATCTACAAATAACGTCTTTTATGGTCCAATTGATGAGATCTCAGTAACGTCAACTGGCTCTGGTTACGATATTATTAACCCCCCTATCCTTCATGTTTCAGATGCTGTAGGTTCTGGTGCAACTGCTTACTGTAATGTAAAGGGAAGTTTAGAAAGAATAGACGTTGTAGATGGTGGATTTGATTACCTAGAAGAACCAAGAATCAAAATCTCTGGTGGTAATGGTTCTTTAGCAGAAGCAAAGGCTAATCTAGTATCTTTTGATCATCTTGCATTCTTTAACGCAAGTCCAACTTCTGGTGCAATAAATGCAACTACAGGAGAAATCTCATTTATTGAAGATCATAAGTTTAGAGATTATGAGCAGGTTGTATATGATCCTCAGGGTCAAACTGTTGTTGCTGGACTATCTACAAATTCGTCGTACTTCGTATCTGTAATCGACTCTAACAGCATCAAACTTCACTCTACGTACTCTGATAGCATTCTTGGAGTAAATACGGTTTCTCTTGCAAATAATGGAAGTGGTATTCAAAGATTTAAATCTTCCAATAAGAAAAGAAAAATTGGATCGATTACGGTAATCAATCCAGGTTCTAATTATGAAAACAAAAAGAGAACTTCTACAGTATCTGGAATTAATACTGCTTCTAATACTATTAATATCCAGAACCATGGATATCAGAACGGAGAAGTTTTAACTTATGATTTTACAGAAAGTCCTATAGTAGGATTATCGTCAACTTCAACATATTATGTAACTAAAATTGATGATGATAGTTTTAAATTATCTTTGGTTGGAACCTCTACAACACAACCAATCGACCTAAATTATATCACCAAAAATTATGTAGATCTTATAAGTGTTGGAAGTGGTATTCATATTTTTAATTACGAATCTATAACGGTAACTGTATCTGGGGTAATAGGTGTTTCGACTTTAACAGGCCAAGATTTTAACGCAACTCTTCAACCAGTTTTTAGAGGAAGTATTGATTCTGTCCATGTTCAAAGTGGCGGAAATAATTTTGGATCTGATGATATTTTAAATCACAATAGACAACCTGAATTTTTACTTTTAAATGGAAGTGGTGCTCAACTAACTCCTGTAATTAATAATGGTTCTATTGTTAATGTTATTGTTAATAATCCTGGAACAAATTATAACTCGCCACCAAATATAACTGTTAGTGGAAGTGGGTCTGGTGCATTATTAACTCCAATAATTTCAAATGGAACTATAACATCAGTAACTATAGTTTTTGGTGGTGTTGGATATTTAGATTCTGATACTAGTATTGAAGTAACGGCTGCAGGGTTATCGGCAAAATTTGAGTGTACCATTAAATCTTGGAATGTTAACTTATTTGAAAGATTTTTACAAACAAATCAAATCACTGATGATGATGGTGTATTGGGAGATAGTTTCTCTGGGTTCGGTCTTCAGTATTTCCATCTTTATTCCAAGAAAATTAAGGTCTTCAGTTCTTGGAACAAGATATAGAAACGGTCAGATTTTTTATCAACCAGATTTACAAGTCATTAATGGTAAGGAAGTAACATCAAACGCACACTCTCCTATTATTGGATGGGCTTATGATGGAAATCCAATTTATGGTCCATATGGATATTCATCAATCACTGGTGGATCTGTTAGATCGATGGTATCCGGTTATAGATTAAATCTTCAAACAAACAGACCAAGCACTACACTGTATCCTGCTGGATTTTTCGTTGAAGATTATGAATTTGTTGGTGATGGAGATCTAGATGAAAATAATGGAAGATTCTGCGTAACTCCGGAGTATCCTAATGGTGTTTATGCATATTTTACTACTATTAGTTCCAACCAGGTAGATTCGGTAGGAGTTTTTAGAAATTATAAATCACCAGTATTCCCATACTTCATCGGAAACACATATAAATCAAAACCAGAAACATTCAATTTCTTAAAATCTTCTAATCAAGAAGACATTAATATTAACGAAACTAATTGGATTCGTAACACTACACCATATAATATTACAAATTCTAATAGTGGTTATCGATTCTTATATGATCCAAATAAAGTTAGGGAGCAAATATCTCGCGTAAAGTCGGTATCAAGTGGCACTATAAGTTCGGTTGGTATTCTGACTGGAGGAACCAATTATCAAGTTGGCGATAAGATTATTTTTAAAGAGGTAGATCTTTCATCCAAAAAACCAGCATCTAGTGTCTCTCTCATTAAAGGAAAAACAGTAAGTTCTGTTAGTGTAGCTTCTTCAGAATTAACAAACTTAGAATTCTATCCATCATCAAATGGATATGTTGCATTTTCAACTATACCTCACTATTTTAATAATAGAGATACTGTAACCTTTACATCTGATTTTGAGAACCCTCAGGTAGATACTATTTCAAATAGTATAAACAGTTTAATTGTATCCACTGGAATTGGATCTACTGAGTATACTGGTTTAGTAACCTACTTTAATGTAATTGGAAATCTCTCAGAGATCTTTATAAAAGAAAATGACATTTATCAAGTTCTTGATGAAAGAGTAAAGATATTAAATGTAGATTCAGAGTCCTCAAGAGTAAGAGTTCTTAGAAATATCGGAGAAATATCAGGAATTAGTACATATTCTGTAGGTATTGCAATTACTGAGGTTACTAGAAAATTATTCATCGATTTGAATATTGAAAATAACTATGACTACAAATTAAATACCGAATTTTACTTTAATCCATTAGAATCTTTGGGAATAGGAACTACTTCTGGTCCTGGAGTTGCAACTACACTCACATTCTCAAATCCTGGAGTTGGTGCTACTCAGATTTCCATTCCAACAAGATCGATTTATCTCCCAAATCATCAATTAATATCTGGAGATGAGTTAATTTACTCTTCAAATGGAGGAACTCAAATATCAATCTCAACTGATGGTGTTTCATCATATCAATTATTAGATAATTCTGTTGTTTATGTGACCAGATTGACTTCTGATCTGATTGGTATTAGTTCCTATCGAGTTGGACTTGGTACAACTGGTTATTATGCAGGAATATCAACGGATTCAGATCTTCTGTATTTTACTAGTGTTGGTAGCGGAGAAATTCATAGTTTTACTACAAATTATGAAAACATTTTAACTGGTAATATTTCAAAGAATCAAGTAACCGTTTCCACTGCATCAACTCACGGACTTGCATTAGGAAATTCTGTTATATTAAATGTTGTTTCAGGTATTTCTACTCAAATTTCAGTTTCTTATAATGATTATAATAGAAGATTAATTATCAATAAATTAGATTTCTTATCTTCTGCAGTTGATCCTACAAGAAATACAATAACGATACCAAATCATGGTCTTTACACAAGTCAAAAGGTAATCTATACCTCAGCATCGCCATCTGGTGGACTTTCTAATGAAGAAATTTATTATGTAATTGTAGTTGATGAAAATACTATTAAACTTTCAAATAGTTACTATTATTCCTCCAGAGTAGAAAGAAATGAAATAAACATAACATCAGCATCAGATGGATCAATTTTACCAGTAAATCCCTCCATAAATTTAACAAGCAAAAATACTTTATTATTTGACGTATCAAGTCCTACACTTTCATTTACTAACAGTGGAATCCTTTATTCTGCGTTTAATTTTGATTTTTACACTGATCCCAATTTTAACTTCCCATTTGAATTTACTGACTCAAATCGTGTAGAAATTGTAAGAACTGGAAGAGTTGGTATTGATACAAATGCTACTGTTGCTTTAAGAGTAAATGATTCAACGCCAAGAAAATTATACTATAAACTTACTCCAACAAATCTGAGTATTATTCCAACAGTTAAGGAAGAAATTATAGTAGATAATGAAGTAGTGGATGGTAGCACAGTTAATGTTGTGCAGAGTGTTTACAACGGAACTCATACAATATCTGGAATTACTTCAACATCTTTCACTTACATACTCTCAAATACCCCCGAAAAGTCTTCATATGATACCATAAATTCTTCGACAACATATGTAACTAATTCCCCAAATGCATATGGTGAAATTGAATCTATTTCTACAAATTATGGCGGTCTTAATTTAAGATCTATTCCAGAGATTGAAAATGTATCTTCGAAACTTGGTTCTGGAGAAATTTTAGAAGTATCTACTAGTAGTATTGGAAAAGTTATTAAAACTACTATTGATGATATTGGATTTGGATATTCTAATGATTATTCGGTAAGACCTACCGCAAAACTTCCTGATGTTATGAAGGTAACTCCACAAGCATCATTCAAATCTATCGGAATATCATCTGTTGGTAGAGGATATTCTATTGCACCAGATCTTATTGTTTTAGATGGACTCACAAATAAAGTTGTATCTGATGTTGATCTTAGATATAACTTGGATTCTAAGACAGTAACTATTTTAAAGAATACTAAGGCTATTAACAATGTAACTCCAAATATCATTCCAATTAATAATACTAACGGAGTTAGTATTAGTTCTATTAGATTTATTCCCTCTTCCAAAGATGTTATTGTTACTTTAGGATCTAGTTTTAGTGATGCAGCTGATTTTCCATTTGATATTGGAGATAAGGTTCTTATTGAGAATACTAGTGTTGGCGTTGGTTCTACAGCAAAAGGATATAATTCATCAAATTATAACTATACTCTTTTTACTATAGTAAATACTGACCCTAATATTGGAGGTGTTGGGGCTACTGTTTCTTACAATATTTCAAACTTTCTTTCCGATAGAGAAATACCAGGAACATTTGATATTGTAAATTCATCTGGAAGAATTATTCCCCAAAAACAATTTCCAATATTTAATGTTCTTCTCGAAAAGAATATCTTTAATATAGGAGAAACCGTATCTTCAAATGGTTCCTTTGGTGTAGTAGTTGATTGGAATGAAACCGATGAAACTTTGAAAGTTTCTACCAATGATAACTTTAATTCTGGCGAAGTTATTATAGGCAGAACATCAACATCTAGTGGAGT
>Ga0070754_10001033_pt1 | contig 23090 bp, 45 predicted proteins | sample VirMetDEL_Sep_01_FD_75181 | JGI IMG/M metagenome (GOLD analysis project Ga0070754, IMG submission 75181) | Aqueous microbial communities from the Delaware River and Bay under freshwater to marine salinity gradient to study organic matter... | ecosystem: Environmental > Aquatic > Marine >... | reverse complement strand
CAACAGCTGCACAAAAAGCGCAGTTTTTACTTTGCGATGCGCTAGACGCATAATATGAAACTTAAAGTATTAAGGTATAACTCAGAAGCAGACTCTACTAACGGTCTGCTTTTTGAGGTTAATAATTTGGGTAATCAGTTTTTATGTTATACCTTAGAAGACGAACATAGGGTTCTGAAAGTTAAAGGTGAAACAAGAATACCAGCGGGTATTTATAATATTAAATTAAGAAAAGAAGGAGGATTTCATGAAAGATATACTAAAAAATATCCTGATATACACATCGGTATGCTTCATATCATTGACGTGCCTGGTTTTGAGTTTATTCTTATACATACTGGAAATACTGATGAACATACTAGTGGCTGTCTTATTCTTGGAGATTCCCAAGAAAACAATACCATTATTAAAGACGGATTTGTTGGAAAAAGTGTCAATGCGTATAGACGAGTTTATCCAAAAATTGCAAAAGCTCTAAAAAACGGAGAAAGTGTTACAATAGAATATATAGATTACGATGGCATTAAGTAGAGAAGAATACGATAAATTATTAAGAACTGATTACGAGTCAGAGTCTATCAAATCTGCTAGAAAATCATCTACAATAACTACGTCTTCTGGTAATGTAATACAAGCTGAGTCTAAAGTTGTGTCACAGGTTTCTTCTAAAAACTTTGTATTGCCTTATAAAAATATATCTTATTTGACTAACAACTCAACAAATAAGTATACTAAAATATACGATAGTAATACACATGGACAGCTACAAGATATACTTTTTGTAAACGCTAGTACATCAGAAACATTAACTTTTAATTTGCTTCTATCACAATACAACTTAGATCAAGATAGTAGCAAGCTACCTAATCAAACATTAGAAAATCATCCTACTACAGTATATTTAATGAGACAAAAAGGTATAGCTGCTGCTACAGCTTTTGCTGCTAATGCTAAGCAACACTCTTTGTCTGGTGTTATTGGTACAGAAAAACAATTTACAAGTGGTACAAGTCCTTTTTATTTATATATTTACAAACAAAATGACCAAGGTCAATTGGATGTAACTGTATTATTATGAAAGAAAAGGTTCCTATTTGGCTTACCGATTGGGTATTCCAGGACAAGAAAAAAAACAAAATTAAAATCAAAGATGTTTTTATTAAATTCCATGATGGTGAGGACGTTATCAACAATGACATGTTAGTAAATATAGCTATGTCCAAGGTTAAGAAATGGAGAAAGAATCATACTTTTAAACCTGTTCAAATCGATGTAAAATCACAACACGATTTCGGACCACCTTATGAAAAAAAATAATACAGACGATATTAAATCGTATTTGTTAGCTAATCCAGAAAAATTAAACAAGGATTACCAGCAAACAGCAACGCTCTTTAATTGTTCTTATGAAAAAGTTAGAAGTATAGCAAGAGGGCTTAGAAAAAAAATAGTAAATCCAACAAGTAAAGAAAAAACAAATTTTTATGAAAGCAAAGATTCTGCTACGGCTACTTGTGAAGATAGTAAAAGAGTTAAGTCGTTAGACGACCTTTTAAAGGCTTGTAATGTAGATATAGATGTTTGGGAGGTAGACAAGTACGATATAGGTACTTATGAGGTTACAGGCTTTGATAAAGCTAAAAGACCCATAACAATACCAATGTTTAGAACTAAAGCTTGGTTAAAAAAGATAAACCCTTTAGAAAACATAAAGAAAATTAGAGAGGAGCTAGTCGAAGACTTGACTCCTCTTTTTAGTTCTGTGCCTAAACAAGTGATTAGACCTTCTAGTTATAAAGATGATGATCCGCATTTATTAGAAATAAACGCTTTTGATTTACATCTTGGTAAGATAGGTATAGATGGTGATGAATACAGCTTAGATATAGCTAGAGGCAGAATGATTGATGCATTAACACACTTAGTGCAAAGAGCTAGTGGGTTTTATATAAACCAAATACTTTTTGTAGTAGGTAATGATTTTTTAAATTCTGACGGCGATTGGCCTATAGTTAGTACAACTAAAGGTACACCACAGTACAATACTGATAAAGGTATAGAAATATATAGAGCGGGAAGAAAGTTAATAGTAGAATGTATACAAATGCTTGTAGAGTATGCAGATGTACACGTTTGCGTTATACCAGGTAATCACGATAGAGAATCTATGATGCACATAGGTGACGCTTTAGAAATGTTTTATGAAAACAACAAAAACGTTACGGTAGACAATGGCAACTCTATGATGAAATCTTTTGTTTATGGTAAATGTTTAATAATAAACGATCATGGTGATGGTCCTAAACTAAATGACTTGCCAGGAATAGTTTCACAGCGTTATAGAGACATATGGAGCGACGTTCGCTATGTTGAGGTACATAGAGGTCATTTACATACTAATAAAGCTTACAAGATGCAAGCAGTAGAAGAGTTAAACGGTTTGACTGTTCGTAATTTGTCATCTATGTCTGCTACAGATGAGTGGCACGATCAAAAAGGTTATGTAGGTAACATTAAAAAAGCTAGCGCCTTTGTATGGAGCGCTTATAACGGGGTGCAAGCTAAGTTAAACTATAACGTTAAAATTAACTAGGCCATATTACAACCAATATATGAAGATCCATTCGTTATCTTCTGTATTGTGCGTTGAGTGCGTCATCAACTTTCTTTATTTGTTTAACTAACCACCTTCTGTATCTTCTTAGTTTTTCTGGATATGTCATAAATTGCTTACGTCTGGATATGATTTCAACGTATTGTCTGAACTTCTTCTAGTTTTTTTTGGCATAGTAAATCCAAACTGTAGTTGAAATGATATATCTGTGTTTATTATTTTTGGTACAACAATCTTTTTAGTTGTTAAATCACCTTTTTTTTCGTAAAATATTACTTGCTGTATATGTACTCCCATTAATTTAAAAATTCATCATCGTCTCTATTGTACTTATAAGCATCTAAAGGATTTATATCTTGTTCATCGTAGACAAATATTAATTCAGGTATTTCTTTACCAGTCAACCAATCGTCGCATTTGTTATATAATCTTTCGACTAATATTTGTTCTGCGTTTTCTTTCTCTGATTCTTTTTTGGTTAGTTCTACCTCAATTAATAGTTTCATTACAAATCTTCTTTTAAAATGTTATATATTTTAGGATCTAAATCTTTTATTTCTTTATAAAGTTTTCTAGCCTCTCTTTTAGCTTCATCCATTTTATATTTAGGTACATCTACTCCTGTAGCGTTATTTATTAAAAGATGTGCTTTATACAATAGTTTACTTGTTTTCTTCTTCATCAACACTTTTACTGTCTTTAATTGCTATTTTCAAAAGTACGAAATATCCTATTAAATCGTCAACAGTATCTAAAGTATTTTTATCAATACCCCTGTTTTTAATTCTAGCAAGCTTGTCGTCTATCCTAGCACACAGGCTTTGTACAGCGTTTCCTTTACTAAAAATGTTTAGTGGTTTGGTTGCTGAATCGCCGTAACTTTTATTTTTTGCTACTAAAAACTCTTTTATAGAGTCGCATGTTTTTCTGATTTTGTATGTTGTTTCGTCTACTTTCATAATTAAAATTTAATTGATTCATAGTCAACTTGTATTATTTTATTGTTGACTTTTTCTTTAGTTCTGACTCTGTTAGTTATCACCTCTCTATCCATAGCAGGTAAACTTTCTATGTACCTGTGCAGCCAATAGTAAACATCAGCTGTTTCGAATATAACTTGATCGTATAAGTTTTTTGATTTGTTTCTTTCTTGAACTATTGCAGTAGAAAGCTCTAACAGTTCTTCTAGTAATTTTGATTTTTCTTCTTTCATTGTTTTAAAATATATATCTAATTTTATTCCACGGTATTATTTGGTCATGTAATTTAGTAAATTCTTTGATAAAATGTGATTTTAAATTTACTTTATACCGTAAGTTTTCACCACCATATTGTGAATTTTTAGTTTCTTGTATATCAGGCCTCCATAAATGTGACTCTACATCTACAATTCTTTTTAAATTTTCAATATGCTTATTTTTGTTGTGAGTTAAAAATATAACCTCAGCTTTGACAATTTCTTTGTATTCTACATTATTGTTTAACATAGTAAACAAGTGCTTGTAGTCTTCTAGCCATCCATCATAAACTATAACAGGGCTAAAGTTTACATGCACATCATAACCAGCCTCAATAAAAGCGTCAATAGCTTTAATGCGATCAATTATTTTAGATGTATTAGGTTCGTGTATGTCAGCCATATGTTGTGGCATCAAGCTAAATCTTATACGTATTTTACCTTCAGGATCATACGTAGCAAAATCAGGATTTACATATTTAGTTGCAAAACTACCCATAGCTAATGGATGTTCTTTGAAAAAATCAAATATATATGTCCAATCGTGATATTTAGCGTGTAATGCAAAGTCCTCGTTACAGCTTATGTCATAAGTTATAAACTCAGGGTGTGTTTGATTAGGCTTGTCTACATCAGCAAAATAAACATGGTTATTTATACTAGTCAATATATCGTTAGGGTTTTGAGCAATACTTAATCCTGTAGGCTTATGACGTTTCATATAACAATAACTACAATCATATAAGCAGCCGTGACCAAAACTAGGACTAATGTAGTCGGTAGACCTACCAGAATACCTAATTTTAAAAGTCTTTCTAGTGTCTTTAGTAATCATTTTTTTAAATATTGGTATATTCTGCTTTCAGATAATTCAAATCTAAATGCAATTTCTTTTACACTAACACCTAGCTTGTATAATAATTTGGCGTAAAAAGCTCTTAATACAATATTGATGTTTTTAATTTTAGTGTATTTTTTTGTGATACTGTTGTAATTCATCCTAATTTAGTTTTAAAGTGGTTAATTAATTCGTTCATTTTACGTTTGTAGAATAAATCAAAATCTACATACTCTGTTATACCTTCTGAGTTTTTGTCTTTAGGTGATGTTTGTTCCCATATTCTGTATAAAACATTACGCAATCTTTGTGCTGGTGTTTTTGTATCAAACTCCATATCAATACTTGCAGATTCTACTGCATCTATTTGCTTTTGCGTTATAGGTTGTGTTGATAATACTACAAATCCAGGTTGTTTTAATACGCTATATAAATCACCTACAGTTTGTGGTGATAGTTCTGGTGTACCTAAAGATACTCTTAGGCTGTTGTCTGCTAAAGTGCGTATATTGTCTACGCCTCCTTCAAATACTATTGTTGTTTTACTCATTTTAAATTTCTTTTTTAGCTTCTATTAATAAGTCCATAAATTGATCGTAGATTTCTTCTACTTCTTTTGAGTTTTCTACCCATTTATTTATGTCCTTTTCGTATTGTCTTGCGACTTTTACTAATCTATTAAATTTTTGTTTTGTAACTTTACTATGCCTACCTTTCATGCTGTATAGCATTTCGTGAAAAGCTCTAAATAAGATAATTATAAATATAATATCTACTTGCTCATCTCTTTTCATATTAAAGTATTTAGATGAAGCATTTTTAATAACTGATCCTTAGGATCTCTGGGTATGTGATCAAACCACAGTTTGTTTAATAAAATATTTGCTTCGTTTTTTGTAGATGGTTTATTATTTATTATATCATCAACCATCCATTGTGGGTAAGGACAAAGTTCTATAATTTGATCTATTTTGTCTTCTTGCCACCATTCTATAGGTTGTTCTATAGGTTCTTTGTTGTCCGAAAAAATGTCGTCTAGTTCCATAATAGTATACGCCCAAGGCCTGCTTTAACAAGCCCTGGGAACAACCAATCAAAAAAACAATGAAATCTGAACATGGAAAGTTCAGTCAGAAAGATGTACAAAGATACTAATTAATGTCTGTATCTTCTACAACCTCTAAATTATTTTCTTGTTTAGCATCTTGTTCTTTAAAATGCTCTATCATTTCTTTGATTTCTGGTATACTTTCGTTAATAAAACTAGCTATTTCGTGATCAATAGATTTGTCACTATTCTCATCATAACTTTTGTACATCCATAATGCTAGTACGTGATTATAATAATGTATAGATTTTCTTTGATCTTCTAGTAGTCTTTTAACCAATAGTGGTATTGTAATTTTTACTCCGTCAATAGTTACTTCTACTGTTCCTTCATCTGTTTTTTTCTTGTTTTTTGCCATATTAATGTGTTTTAATTTGAGATTTTAAAATTAAGTAATTTCTTTTTAAAGTTTTGTGTTCTTCAACAATATTTTTTAATTTTTTAGTTTTATCAATTAATTTTTTTCTAAGCGTTTTATTAGAATACATAAATGTATTTACTAACTCTAGAGAATCGTTACTTTTTGGATTGTTATCTATCATATTATAAATACTTATACCTGCGTAATAAAGTTTTTCTATTTCAGGTATATAAGATAAAGTATCGTAATTTTTATTATGATGTATAACACTTGCGTGATCTCTGTTGATAGCTTTACCAATCTCAGAATATGTATATGGACCGTTCTTTCTAAGTACAGTACATATTATCATTCTGTGATCAACTAAGTCTCTAGTCCTTTTGCTAGACATAAACAAATCTTTATCCATATTATAATGGTCTAGATAAGTATCAATAAATTCTTTTATCATATAATTTTTATTATAACACCAGGGTTCTCTTTGTCATAACTGTATTGCTCAAAATGCGGTATAATAAATTCTGCGTTATCGTCTTCTATCCAATGATTTTTAACCATTAAATCTTGTACGGTTTGTGCTGGATTTATATAATCAAACTTATGTCGACTACCTCTTATAAACGTAAACGATACAGTCACAGGAAATTCCTTGTTTTCTATCATTTTTTTAAACTTGGGTTTATTTATAAGATAGTCTGCTTGTGTTTTTTTTATATAATTCATAACAGTTTTTGAATTGATTAGCATTTTACCTGTCCATCTTTTTGAGTTTTTAGATGAAGGTACATTACCTGGTATGAATATTTCCATATATTTAGGGATGTTGAGTCCCCAAATATACGGTTTTTAATTAAAACGGTAAGTTGTCGTCGTCTTCTACAGTTGTTTTTGTTTCAGACCACAATTTATGCAACTCATTGTATTGCATAGTTTGCTCAGGACTTAACGTTCTGTTGTATTTAGCATCATACTTAATAGTTTCTCCTACTTTTTTAGAGAATTTATATTGTAGTGATGTTCTTACAACAGGTTCGTTAGTTTCTCTATCTGTACCAATGTACTCTTGTGTAGTAAAACAAACTTGTAGCCTTTTACCAATTACTTGATCTAACGCATCAGACATATTTGTGAAGTCTTTTACACCACAGTTAATCATAAACTCTTTTAGTAGTTTACGTTTAAAATCTGCAGTTTTTGGTGCGTCAGTTTCTTTTGGTGTCCAAAATCTAGCTTTAGTTTTTTTACCATCTGATGTGTACAAAATAAAGTCTAAGAATGGTGACCCTGTATAGCCTTCCATTTCTTTTTCAGAGAGTTGTCCATTTACTGTACATGTGTACGATCCAGGAGTTCTTAAGTAATCTACTTTTTTGTACTCTTTTTTTTCTGTTTTTTGTGAGGTGCTTACCTCGTTTAAATTCCAATTTGACATATTAATTTTTGTTTAAAGTGTTTTTGATTTTATTGTTATGTAATGTGATCATCATCCATATTTGACTATAAATAACGTCATCTTTATCAGAGTTTTGATTTATATCTAATTTATGTCTTAGATAGTCCATAATCTCGTTTGTTAACTCGTCAGTATAATTCTGATTAGTGTAGGCATATGTAGCTTCTAAAGCTGCTATGTCTAATAATGTTTTACTTTCCATTTTTTACTTTCCAATTTATATATTTAGTTAGTGTGTCACCATCAAAAATAATTTTATCTTTTTCAGGTGCATAAGGATATTCTTTACCCTTATAGTCTTTGGTTTGTAATGTTTGTATGTCTAGTCTGTATAAGAATCTACCTATACCCCAAGATACACAAGCACGTTTAAATGCATCAGATGCATGTCCTTTGTCTTTTTCTACATTAGATTCAGAGCCTGTGTCTGATTTCCATACCCAATGTCCATTGACAAGTATACCTACTCTACACATTAAAAGTCCATTAGCGTCGTAGTATTCTGTAGACCAATTGCCTGGCCCTACTACATCATCTAACAAATCTTGTGCGTCACGTGCATCTATATATGCTACGCAGTTCGCTTTACCATATCTAGAAGATTGTACTCTCCATTTGTATGGCAGTTCTTTTTGCAAATCTTTTAAATTAATTGCTTCTTGTTTCATAATCATTATAATTTTTTTGGGTTGATTTTGTCTGTCGTGATGCTTTTACAATTTTTATATATTTACGTATCATCACAGGTGTGTTTTGTATTAAACTTGCACCTATTTTTACAAACAAACTTTTTATTACATTTTGTACTACAGACTTTTTTATGCCTGTGTCATATGCAATTTCTTCATATATTTTATCTAATTTTGACTTGTTTTTCATTGTAAAATAGTATTTAAAAATACGAAATTTTTACCAATTGAACAAGATTTTTGCAGTTTTATATACTACATATCCTACTAGACACATACCTAAAATAGGAAATAAAAATACCAAGGTTGTTGTTGTTATTACGCCTATAACGCAATACAATAAAATGCTAAATATTTTCATAATCTTCAAATTTAGTTTGTTCAGCTACAAATCTTAGATTTATCTCTCCTACACCAATGTTACGTCCTTTAGCAAAGATTACCTTTGCAAGTCCTTTTGTTGGGTTACCTGTCTCATCTTCGTGCAAACCATAATATTCAGGCCTGTATATTAGAGCTACAATATCTGCAGCTTGTTCTATCTCGCCTGACTCACGTAGATCTGACATTGTAGGTTTAGAATCTGCTCTAAAGCTTACGCCACGATTAAGTTGTGACAATGCTATAATAGCTATATCTAATTCTTTAGCTAGATTTTTTAATGCACGTGCTACTGCACTAACCTCTTGCTCACGACTTGACCTTTTGCAGGTAACTAATTGTAAGTAATCTACAAGTACAAGTTTGATTTTGTTAGTGTGCACGTACTGTTTAATTTTTGATAATAAATAGCTTAAATCTGTATTATTACAGTCATCTATTATTAACGGTAAATTTTCTATGTAACCGACAGCTTTATTAACTTTTTTAATTTCTTGTTCATCTAATGCGCCTTTTCTAAGCCAATGACTGCTTACGCCAGACTGAATGCTAACCATTCTTTGTAGTAGTTGTATAGATGACATTTCGTAACTGAATATTGCAATAGGATTTTTAGCTCTAGCTGCATTAAATGCAGTTGTTACAGCAAAACTCGTTTTACCCATAGATGACGCACCACCGACTATAATTAAGTCAGTGGATTGCCATCCATTCGTAAAATCATCAAGAGATTTAAAGCCTGTGGTAATTCCTGTTATACCTTCTGTATTAATTTTAACAGCAAGGTCTTCAGTAAATTCTACCAATTGTTTTATAAGAGTTTTATCTTTATCCTCGTGGTTATCAACTAACCTGTTTTGTAAATCATTAATCTTGTCGCTAATAACAGCTATGTCAGATTGATTTTGTACATGGTTATTGATTTCTTGTAAATATTCATTTACTATTTTTCTTTTAGACGATTCAACCAAACTTTGTAATGCTGAGTCAAACTCTCTTGGCATAAGTGTAGATGTACTAGTTAATTGTACAACTTTTACTGATAATTTACTTTTAGTACCTAATTCTTTGCCTATGTTTACAATGTCTGGTTCTTTGCCTTTTTTTATAATTTTTGTAAACGCTTTGTATATTAATATATTGCTTGGATCATCAAACATATGTATATTAAACAACTGTGCGTTTTGGTGATACAATTTAGTGTCTACTATTATATTACCTAATATTATGTTTTCTAGCTCATAATACATAAATTTTATATTTTTTGATTGTGAATACTATTTAATTCATTCATTTTTACTTCGTAGGTTTCTTCATTTAATCCATATACATGTCCTACAGAGCCGTGTGTATTTTGACATACTTTGTTGCCGCCTAGATTTTTATGAGTTGTCAGATAACCCTTGTCAAAATCTGCAAATTTAAATGTATCTAGCCAAGGAACATATGGTACACTCATATCTTCTCTGTTTTCAAGATTTTTTGGATCAAATTTTACATAACATGCGCCTATACCGCCTTTACCGTTAGGTTGTATTAATGTATTGTTTCTGTAAGAGTTTAGTTTTTTGCGAATATAACCATTTTCTTTAGCATATACATGGAAAAATATTTCTAAAGCATTGTATTCTGTATACACACGATCCATAACTACAAAATGTGTTTTACGCCTTCTGTTATAACATTTATTCCATAACAAAGCCCTGCCTATTATTAAATCGTCATTGTTATATAACACTAAACATTGTACTACATCTTTACCTAATGATTTGTAAAAATCTAATAACCTTTGATTTTCTTCGTGACGCATACACGATTGACCTAAAGTGCCATTACCATTTGATTCATTATAGTTATCACTATCGTAAGCATGATGTATGTCACTTGTAATTTCAAAATAACCTATTTTGTCTAGATTATGTATCAGAAACAAAGACTCAAACTCTTCTAGTTGCCTGGCTGTATAAGTTCCATAATGAAATAATTTGTTAAATACTCTACCAAAAGTAGACATTATAGCTTTTTTCTTACGAAGCTCAGGATTTCTTAAATTTTCTGTAAGGCTTAAATTTCTATCAAAATATGTAGTGTAACCATTATCATCGCTTTTTAATAGGTTTTTAATCTTTCTTATAGTCCAATACGAAATTTTACTTTTATCATCTATTGCAATATCAATCATTACAGGCCAATCTTTTTCGTTTCTGTCTAAATTGTCCATTATACCTTTTTCAAAATCATTTAACATATCGTGTATGTTATTGTGTGGTATAGATTTTATTTTATCTTTTAGATTTTGAGATAATTTAAATAGATTTTTGAAATTATATATTTCGTATAGACCATATGGAACTTCAATTTCTTCAACTTTATCAAACATTTCTTCTGGTATTATACAAGACGATCTATTTGTATGTATAAAATAAAGATGTTTTGTTGTGTAATTTACAGGTAGCAATATAAATCCATCTATAGTATATTCTATAATGTAGAATAAATTTTCAGATGAATAATACAATTCTTGCATTGTTCTCACATGTGACAACTTGGAAAAATGTATATTAGGATTATATGTTGCTTCGTGCAATTTTTGCACATCAATATACTTATTAGATGTATCTTCTTGTATATACTCGTCTTTTATTTTAACTATTTGTATCATGTTGTTTAATTATTAAAATGGTACTTTTGAGTCTAAATAATCATCTAGACTTTTTAAATCTTCTGAATCTTTCTGTTTTTTTGTGTCTACAATTTTAAATGGTTTTGTGTACAAGCTTTTGTTTACGTCGTTATAATAGGCTATAGGATTTTCTTCTAACAAATTATATATTTCATAAACTTCTTTTTTATATACAGGGTATAGTATTGGTGCATCTTCATAATAAAATCCATCATCTATATAATTAGTATATACATTGCTTTTAGTACAATGCATATTTAAACATAGTTTGTGATTTTGGTATTTTGTTAATTCTTCACCACATTCTGAGCATTTAGAACTTGAATTTTGTTTGTCTGCCATATTTTTTGGATTTGCGTCCCTTGTAAAATTTCCACCCCACTTGTTGTAGCCTTGAACACCTGTGTAAGTGTTGTATCCGTTGTAGGTGTTGTAGCTTTTTTCATAAGTATGTTCTTGCTTTATTCCTCCAACATGTATTGCTATGTCGTACATTAAGTTTAATGTGTTTAATGCATCTTTATAGCTCACATACTCGTCGTCTGTGTGTGGACTGTAATAGCCTGATGATATATTAGCCATAGCTACGTTCGGGCCTTTATCGCTTGATTTTAATTCTTTAACGTCTGTAAGTCCGCCGTTAGGTTGTAATTTAAATCCACGTTTAGTGAGCAAGTGTGCAATATTGTTTTGAAATTCATTGCCAGATAGTTCTACTAATCCAATTTTAGTTACAAAGTCATCGTTACCTTTTCTGTCTGTTTGCAATACAAATGCAGCGTCTTCAAAGAATGTCATATCTGCTACGCCACTACCTACTGTACCTACCTCCTCTGCAGCAAAGAATGCTACTTTAGCATAGTCTAGCTCGTTTAATAGATTTAGACAAGCCCACACGCCTACTTTGTCGTCGCCACCACAACCTGCTGTTTCTGTAATATCACATCCTAGTTTGTAGTGTTTGTATTTTGTCATACCATAAAACAATGTGTCGTCTTCAGTTTTAGTTTTACATATTTTAAAATTATCTAATATGTTATGTACTGTGTCTGTGTGTGAAACAAAGCAAGGATAGTGTAATGCAACGCCGCTTGGCATTTGTTTTGTTGCATAAATATTTTGTATAGTATTTTTACCAACTTTAACACTTTCTGTGACAAAACTTACATTAGGCATAGATTTTAATACGCTTTGTATGTATTCTATCATTTGATCTTCTTGGTAACTTACACTTTGTACTGCTAGTACATCTTCTAATTTAATTTTTACTTCCATTATACTAATCTTGGTATTTCATTAATTTTTGCTTGTTCAGCTTTCTGTTGTCTTTTAACCCAGTTACTACCTCGTAGTCCTGGATATTTTTCTTGCAATAATCTGCTACATCTTTCTATTGATTTAGGTTTAGGATGTTTTTTGTGTATGAACATGTCTTGCAACAGCTCTTTAGCTGTTATATCTTTTTTGTGCATAGATTCCCATATTATACGAGCTACCAATCTTTGATCGTCGTCTCTATAAACAGGATCTTCAAGTAAAATGTTCATTACTTTTATTTTTAAGCTAGTTGTTTTTTTATTACTATTCATATTTAATTATAACTTCTGAAACATAAATTGAATCTATTATAGTAGGAACAAAATGATAGATATGCATGTTATTGTTAGTATGAACCATGTTTTTATAGTGTTCGCCATCTTTTCTATACCACTCTAATGTTCTGTATGTTTTTACTGTATCACCATAATAACCATGGTCACCAATAACTAAAACAGTTTTAATATCTGGTGGTAATTCATAACTTAAATGTTTTGTGTTGAACCATTTTGTCACTCTAACATCGTTAACAAAAGCAGGATTCCTATCTCCACCCACTACAATGGATTGTTCTTGTGCATATAGCTGTGTTGTTATTAAAAATAATAAACTAAGAAATTTTGTTTTCATGTTTTCTGTTTTCTAATTCGTAATCTTCTACGTCGTTTACATTAACTTTTTTAACTACACCTTTTTTGTTAGGCGCAGAAGACATAGTTATCTTTTTTAATTTTGTAAAGTTTACAAGATTTTTAACAGTCTTATAGACATTGTTTGTTAATTCTTCTGTAACTTTTGATTCGTCATCACCTTCTTGTATTTCTGCAACTTTAGTAATGTTCCATTTTACGTTTTCAAAATTACCAGTATTGACTGATTCTGAGTAGCTTACGCTGATTTCTTTTATTTTCATCCTATTTTGAATTTAATTATACCGTTGTTTACAGATTTATATCCTGCATAGACGGTGTTTTGGGTTTGATATTCAACTTGGTTTATTAATTGCTGTGCATCAAAACCATATCCTTTTGGATACTCATAATTGAATTTTTCTAATCCTCTAAGTGCACAATCTTCAGCCATCATAACTACTGTGTTAGCTGTGTCTATTAGCTTTCTACGTTGTGCATTTTTGTTAACTTTAATCTTCATCTTTGTTATATTCTTGTGCATCATCTTTTCTGCGTTCATTGTATTCGTATTCACTAATCATTTCATATTGTGAATCGTCTTCTTCGCATTCTGTGCATATCATATATTCGTCTGCGTGTTCTTTGCACTCGTTACAAATATCTGTATGTCCCCAGAATCTAGAGTCACAGCAATTACTTGCTCCGCTTCCTTCTTGCTCCACGCCACAACAGCTTGTAACCTCATCAGAGGTATGTCCGTCGTCTTGCGGGTTAGATAGTTTCCACTTATCATAAGTCATAGCTCATTAACTTTTAATTGTTACCATATTTGTTAACCAATCTACTAAATATTCAGCATATTTGACATTAAATACTTCACCTTGAAATTTAAATTCTTTTTTGTTTTTTGATTTAGCTTTTTCTAAAGCTTCTTTTAATAATTCTACGTTTTTTGTTGTTATATACATAATTAATAAATTAAAAATCCACCTGATTGTTCACAAAATTCTGCAAATTCTTTTACATTTTTTTCGTCAAATGGATAGTTGCCTTCCCATTTTTTTTTGGCTTGTAAGTTATCCCAATCAGTTTTATGTGGTTCGGGATAATCTCTTGGCACTATATCGCCATGTTGTTCTTTGACTCTTTCTTTTAATACGTCAATTAAAACTTCTATCTTTTTGTTATGATCAACAGTTTTTTGTCTTTTCTCTTCATAATGTGCAGCATATATTTTTACATCTAAATCCTTTATTAGCTTTCTTAATCTAGCAGCAATCTTTTTAGATTTAGTTTTAGATATTTTATGCCCATCATTGTATGTGCCTTTTGTCATATCTTTTTCTGTTAATATATCTTGACAAGAACTGCATACATACATCCATAGTGGTCGCCACCACCAAACATTATTTCTAAAGTATACGCCTGGGTTTTCTAACTCCCATTCTTCGTATGCATTATACCATTCTTTTTGTATGGCTTCATCTTTTATTAGCCACCCAGATTGATGTTTAATTAGTATCTCTGGTTTTTTTGTGTTTTCTTGAGGTTTTAAACCGTGCAAATCAAATCCCATAATTAATTATTATAATATTGTTCTAACGCACGCTCTCTGCGTGTCTTTCTTTTTTTCTTTGGTTCTTTATTTTCTTTTTTTAGTCCTCTTTTACTTAATACTTTGCGTCTATAAGTAGAGAATATAAATCCTGCTATAAAGCCGCTGCTCATCATAAATTGTGATGCACTAGTTATAATTGGCAAAATTATTGTTAAGCTTATGTCCCAATAGACACCATACTTACGTATTTTATCCCAATCATTACCATATATGTCACACAATGTATAGATGTAAACACCAGCAATACAAAAAGCTAGTATTAAAGTCATTCTTTTTTTGTTTTAATTAACAAATCCATTTCTATAGGATATGTTAGCATACAACTCTTCAAACAATTTATCTTCTTTTTGTTTTAGTTTATTTATTGTTTGATTTTTTGGACTTTTGACCTTTTTAATTATGCTCTGTAGTCTCTTTATCTTTATCATCACTATAAATTTTTGCAAAACTGTCAAATAAATCTTGCATTTGTGTTTCATTAGAGTTACTAGTTTTACAATCATCTTTTTCTTCTACATTATAAGATGCATTTACGTACTCGTTTATTTGTTGCAGCACTTCTTTGAATGTTTGGTGCATTTCCACCATCTCTTCTATTGAGTACTCTACTTCTAGTTTACCTAGTTCGAACTGTACTTCTTCTGCTGCGTTTACTTTGATGTTTTCTAATTTAAATTTCATACTATTTTAATTTACCGATTCTAAAATTATTGTTGTTAAACTTTTGTTTTGTTAAGTATTTAACTATCTCATTTTTCTTGTTAGATTTTTTATTGAAATAGTTTTCTATTGTACCAAAACTGTATTCTAAATGTGTATCCCATAGTTGTTTTTCTATAGCATACTCTTCGTATGTTTTAAAATACTTTTCTAGTATCATGCAGTTAAGCTCCAGGTTTTTAAATCTGTAACTTACTTTTTTCATTTTATAACCTTCGGGCGCTTGTTCTACAACCTTGCCGTTAGGTATGATGATTACTAAATTTTGTTCTTTTCTGTAGTGTGGTATGCACTTGTTCATGTTGTGTGCTAATACTGCATCTGCTACAAAATTCTTGTTTGAAATTACTAATGCCATTGTTTTATTTTTATTGGCGTTTCGGTAAATGAATACCTAACGAAATCAGTCGCTAGCTGTTGCTTTAAAGTGTGTGCTCACTATTAATATTTAAGAATATGTTTCATGACTTATTTCTTTTTGGTAATGGTGGTCTTTTGTGTAAGTCCCACCATTCACTACCATCGTACTCACCTCTTGTAATCCATAAACCATTTTTTAGCCATATAGTACCAAAGAGTTGTTGGGCACCATATCCTGCGTAATAATTTATTTCATTCATTTTAGATAACCATTGATCAAACTCTTTATCAGTATGACCAGGATATAACATTATCCAATGATATTCACTTTCAGGTATTATATCTTTGGAGTAAGTTATACTAGCAGCTTGTATATCCTTTAGCGGTATATTAGCATTAGTCAATAGTTTTACTATTTCATTTTTTACATTTGTCATACTCTGGCTTTGTTTTAATATAAATATTCATAGCAATTTTATCAATCATCTCCCAATCACGATCATGTGCTTTCCAAGCATCTACTAGTTTATTGAACGCATCAATTCTAGACCAATACAATGCTTCATACCAATCTCTATCTTCTATTAATTCTTTTTTTTCGTTTCTTTTCACGTTAGTATTATATTTATTAGATTCAACTTTATTTATAAAAGACTTTATCTGCTCGTCTAATTCATCTATGATTAATTCCAGAGATATACATATTTCACGTAATTTTTCGTTACGCAATTTAAGTTCAGAAATTTCTTCTTTTAGCTTAACTATATCTGCTGTTAACCAATCTACCTTTGCTAACGCATCGCGTAGCTCAAGGTTCTTATCTAATATACTCATTAGTATTTTAATATTACTTGGTTAGACATTACATTAACATAGTCAACAACATTCTTATCATTTAAATGGAATGTCATTGTTCTAGCACCAGGCTTATAGCTTTTGACAGCTATTATTTCTAATGCCTTCTTACAAGGTTTGATTACTGCTTTTTGTATTAATAGTTTAGTACGCTTAGTAACACCTGTTTCTACATTAGTTTCATACACTTTAAGATTAGTCATATTATTGATACGACTAGCAATATCTTTAATCTTGTACTCCAACGTAGGTTTGAAACTCATCACATCATAACTTGTCTTAGGTTTGTCTAAGGCAGTTGTGTAATAGTTACTTGTACTTAAATCTGTTGTTGTTGCATATTTTGCAACGATTTTTAAATCTCTCATCTCTTTTTTTTTGAGAGTTTGCAGGCAAATGAATGCCCTACCGAAATGTGTCGGCACACTTAATTGAACAAAGTTTTAAACATGACTTGACTTTATCAAAATTATTGTATAACTTTGAAGTCATAAATTAATCACTTAAATAAATGAAATTATAATAAAACATACTTAAACCACATAATTCTACATAACTACTTGATTATCAATAACTTAAACATTTATAGTACTTAAAATAGTACTAAAACTATAGTTTATAGACTAGTAGATATTATATAACTCTTATGTAGTTAAACATAAAATCAATACGCAATAGTTATTTTTTTTTCTTTCTTACTACTTATTGTTGTTAAAACAACTAGCTAATTAGCAAAACCCACCCACCCACCTATAGTTTTATACACAGAACAACTGTTTAACTATTAAAATAACATCAACGCAACGATTATTGTGGCAAATGTTTATATTATAAATTACTTAAATTATTAATATCATCTTCTCTTGATTTCAATGCATCGAGAGCATTAGCATATGATACCCAAACAGTAGTAGTAACATACTTACCGTTCTCGTACTTGCCTTTCTTTACGGCAAGGTTAGAGTCTGCAAACGCAGCGCCATCCACAATCTTGTAGTACACGCCATTGTCAGACTCCTTCTTGATCTTGTGAAGACCAAGCTTCTTCAGCTTGTTGAATACAGTAGACTGCTTAGCCTCAGCATTCTCAAGCATCTCTTTTAAATCAGCACCAGAGTATATCTCCATAAACAGATCAGCTTTGATGTAGTAGTCTGTAGTAAACCACTCACCACCTTCCTCATGAGTAGGTATTCCAAGTATGATTGTGCTGATGTCACTTATCTTAGTACTACCTGCCATGTATTGTGTCTTGTACTTAGTACGAGCATACACGGAGATCTTACCTTCCTCAGCTAACTGAGCGATAGGTGTAGCAACAACTTGCTTACTTGAGTTACGAACTCTGTTGTTAAAGTTCTCTCTGATTTGATTTGCTGTCATATTTGACATAATAGTTCTCGCCTCATAACATAATAATGCGGACATCTAACGAGTATGGTCCTGGTTAATCTTAATGAACCCTGAAGAGGAATCGAACCTCTCCATGTTCCAAACAGGGTTGACTGACTAGATTAGATCTGTGAAGTCAGTTGCCTCAAGAGTTAATAGAGCAATAGATGCTACTCGAGTGTCCTTACGTAGTTGTTGAACACCTTTAGTACCAGCGTATCGTTTAGATACATACTGATGAGCTGTTGCTACAGGATCTTGAAGTAGAGTTACTGTACTCTTCTTTGCTGATTTAGCAGCGTTAGTTACTTTCTTTACTCTTGATGTTTTAGCTTTAGTAGCCATAATAGTTCGTGCCAATAAACATACATTGATGCCAGCTACACACGTTCAGCTGTAGTTAATAGTTAAAAATAGACCACGGTGTGTCAAAAATTTCGATGACACGGGGCGTGGTATGTAATATGTATCCCTCCCTCACAACAAAAAAAAATTTTTTTTCTACCTTTGCATACATGAATGATAAACAGATAGCACAGATTGCATTAGAAACAGGTATAGATGCTGATATTTTAAGAAAGTATATTGACAACTTGATTAAAGAAGAAGGATTTGAAAAGGGTAGTGTTAAGAAAAGAGTAAGATCTGTAAGTAAGAGAGACTTTAGTTCTTTGCAGAATGTGGTTGAAGGTAATGTTTATTACGAAAATGAAAAAATCAACTCAGAGCCAATCAACAAGTATGTTGGTGATGATGTATTCTTTCCTTACATCACCAATGATAAGGGTAATTCTGGTTATGATATAGGCTATGGTATTAAGTTAAAAGACAAACAAGGTAATTTTTTACTACCAGAAGTTGCTAATAGCGAAGAGGACATACAAAGACTTATGGAAAAGGGTATGGGGGAGAAGGAGTATAACTCTTTATTTGCTAAAGTGGTTAAAGATAAGATCCTTGGAGCTAAGAACACTTATAATAAGTTTATAAAGAATGGTGAGTATAAGGGTGTGCAATTAAATGATGCTAGAGATTTTGATAGTTTAAACGATTATGAGAAGCTACTTATGGTTGACACTCACTACAACGTTGGTTTAACTGAGTTTCCTATAATGATGTCTGGTGTTAGTTCTAATGATATGTCTATTATAGGAAAGGAGTACAGACACTTTTCTGATGGTAAGTTGTTGGGTAGTAGAAACGAAATGCGTAAATCTTTTCTTATAAAGAATATCGCTATGAAAAAAAATATGTTTGGCAGCAGATTAGAACAGTATATGAAAAGCGTTATTGATACAGGTCAGGGCATGAAGAGTAAGTTAAGTGATTTGTATGATAGTACAATAGGTGACTCTTTATATGAAAGTGATCTGCCTTTTGTTGGCCAAGAAGCTATGCCTGATAGCACAGCAATGACTAATCAAGAATATACTGATTACTTTTTAGAAAATACAGACGAAGATAACCCTTACGGACCAAATCAATAACATATGGATTTTTTTGACAGCGCAGATGAAGGAACTATTATTAAGCATTACGACGACGATAGTTACGATGTAATAGTAGCCTATAGAGGTTTAGACTTATTAATAAACCACGAGAATAGAATACTATACGATCTTGGCATAAACGACTTTATAGTTAAGAATATAAAGACCACTATAGACTCCGACAATATATGGAGAAACACATTCCACGTAGTTACTAAGAATTTTTAGTACTTTTGCATAAGTGTATTTAGTTAATATAAATAGAGCAGGGGATATTTATAAAGACGACGACGGCGTTATACTTGTCCCAGAGTTTCAGGAAGTTTTAAACGGAGAGGAATTAGGTCAGGTTGCTATGAAGTGGGTAGCACTCGTGTGCGACTACGAAAGCCCTTATAGACACTTTACAGAAAGCGAAAGAAAAAAAGCTGTAAGTAAAGATCTATATAATACTTATAAGTGGAAAGGTGAGAAATCACCTAAAGTGTTAGCCGCCTTAGATAAATACAAACAATTGCAGTTTGATCCTTTAGATGAGCAGCTAATAGCTTTTAATAAAAAGATAACGCAGTTTACTACATATATGAACAATATGCATATAGATGAAGATACTGCTGAAGGTTTGCAAAAGATTATGATAGGTATCGAAAAGATATATAAGACTAGGCAAACCTTAGTTGACTCAATTGAACGTAGAGGCGAAAGACAAAAGATTGCTGGGGATAAACAATTATCATTCCTAGAAAGAAGAAAAGAAATACAAGAACAAAGTCGAGATAGTGCGTAAAAGACCAAGCGGATATAAAAAGAATAAAACAGATATATCTATAGATTATCTTAGGTATCGCTACAACTATTTTTATAAGCGAGGCAAATATGCCGAAGCAAAAAAAGTGAGCGACAGGGCTGACGCCCTGTTTGGCAGGAATATCGACAACGAGTTTCATATGAAATTGAGTGAGAAGGAAAATATAAATGATCCATTTGGTATTGGCAAAACAAATAAAATAAAGTATGGCGGTAGGAAAAAAGGATTATAAAGATTCTCAGGTTAGGCTAAAGCATAAGCAAAAGGTACCTCCTCAAACATTAGTTAAGGTTGAGCCTTCTAATGATGATACTAGAACAAGGGCAGAGCTTTTAGACGCCATAGAAGACTTGTTTCAAACTGTATACACTTCTACAGGCGCTAGTAGAGAGGTAGATCTAGAAGATTTAAGAGCTATACTAACTATGTTAGTCCTATCTGCAACTAATGCTGATGATGATGGTGTTGGTGCTACACAAACACAAGTAGATGCTATAAATTTAAATTCTAATAATATTGCTAGAAACGCAAGTGATTTAGCTACTTTCATTAGCAATATATCAATTAGTAATAATAAAGTAGGTATTGGAGATAGTACACCTACTAGAAAGCTTACAGTCAATGGAGATATAGGACTTCCTAATAGTGGTAAATTATTTTTATGGGATAGTCACGACGCAAACTACCTTCAATACTACAGGTGGGAGTTAAATTCTAGTTTGACAGCATACATAAATAACTCTGGCTCTGGAGGAGTTGCTTTAAAAACAGCTGGAAATACTAGGTTGCACATTGATAACTCGGGCAACGTTGGTATTGGCACAACATCACCTTCTGAAAAGCTGGAAGTCGATGGTAGTGTAAAAATACAAAACAACGACGCTATAAAGTCGAAAAACGTAGCAGGTGCAGCTAGATCACTAATATCCCTAGGCTCAGACAATGTATTAAGAATTAAAGGAAACGATAGCGAAGGCTCTACTAACGTTTTATCTATGGTGGCTGGCGGCAACGTAGGTGTCGGAACAACTAGTCCAGCAAGAAGATTAGAAGTTTACAATAGCTCCTCTAGCATGATAAGTCAATTTAGGTCTGGCTCTGGCACTAGCTCTTTTATTTGTTTTGCAAATACAGCATCAACAGCTGATCAAGTTAGAATTGGATCTATATCGAGCAATTTAGTTTTATCAACAAATTACACAGAAAGAATGCGTATTAATTCTTCTGGGAACGTAGGCATTGGTACTACTAGTCCTAGTAGAACTTTGCACGTAAAGAAAACTGGAGATAACGAAGTAGCAAGATTTGAATCAGACCAAACCTCATCATACGTAGAGCTGGAAGATGCTAACACTACTGGTCAAATACTTATTGGAACTCAAGGTGATAATTTTAAAATACACACTGCTGGTACTGAAAGATTTAGGATAGACGGTAGCGGCAACGTCGGGATTGGTACTACTAGCACAAACACAAAGCTGCACGTTGCAGGTGTAACTCAAATAACAGAAAGTGGTAATACTGCATTTTATGGAGGTGATTATGTAAGATTATTTAATCATCAAAACTTTAGAATTAGAAATGTAGGTGGCTCAGCAATCGTCAACTTATCTGTAAGTGGTAACTCTTATTTTAATGGCGGCAACGTCGGTATTGGACAAACGTCTCCTGCTCACAAACTAGACGTAGCTGGATATATACGCTCTGCTAACACAGGGGCAGACTCTACTACAAAGTACAGCGGATTTTTCGGTAGACACTATACCAACTCGGAGGAAGATGTGCTGGCTATTTCTACTGAATCTACTTCTAGTAATAATAACATATACATAGGAGGTGGATTTGGCACAAGAAACTCTGCTACTACTATTAGGTTTAGTACGGCGGCAAACTCCACTACTACAACTGGCTCAGAAAGAATGCGTATCGACAGTTCAGGTAACGTAGGTATTGGCACTACTAGTCCTGGTAAATTTTTAGACGTAAACGGAACTTTTAGGGCTAGTGGCGAAGCGTTTTTAACAGGAGGGTTTGATATTACTGCGGCTGGTAGATTTAGAGATGGTGTTGCTTTAAACTTTAACACAAACAGAACAGCTAGAATATTTACAGATAGCAACGACTTAATAATTCAGCAAGGAGAAGACGATAAAGATATTATATTTAAGTCAGACGACGGCTCAGGTGGGGTTGCTGAATATTTAAGAATTGATGGTGGCGTTGGATATATGGTTGCCAGTAAAGCCATTAGAGCTTTAGACGGTGTAAACCTTCAGTTAGGTGCTAGCGCTGATTTTACTATGCAACATAATGGTGTCAATACTATTTTACAAAACTTTAATGGTAATTTAGAAATAACACAAGGAGCAGACGATGGTGACATTATATTCAAGTTAGACGATGGTAGTGGTGGTACAACTGAATATTTTAGGATTGATGGTGGTGACGGAAACATTAAGTTCTACAAAGACATAATCAACCAAGCTAACGCAAACCTAGTAATGGGTGGTGGTCAAATAAAGTTTTCTGATGCT
>Ga0070754_10001032_pt1 | contig 23100 bp, 28 predicted proteins | sample VirMetDEL_Sep_01_FD_75181 | JGI IMG/M metagenome (GOLD analysis project Ga0070754, IMG submission 75181) | Aqueous microbial communities from the Delaware River and Bay under freshwater to marine salinity gradient to study organic matter... | ecosystem: Environmental > Aquatic > Marine >... | reverse complement strand
TTCCCAGTCCCTTCCCAGTCCCTTCCCAGTCCCTTCCCAATCCCTTCCCAGTCCCTTCCCAGTCCCTTCCCAATCCCTTCCCAGTCCCTTCCCAATACAAAAAATTGAGATACTTTATCAAATATCTCCACCATATAATATCTGTATTTTACACGCTAATTCCGAAAATGGAACAAACCACCCCAGACACAAATGAATACAGTATCTATATTCCATATGTGTTAAAAAAAATTACAAAGACCCAAATTCATACTGTGTTCAAATCACTAAATCTCGGTCATATTAATGACATCGTGATGACACCTGAAAACGAAAAGGGTTGGTCAGTGGTGATTCATTTCCAGTTTTGGAACACGAACACTGAGGCAAAAGAACTTCGTAATAAACTCGACGCAGGTGAAGAAGTAAAGATTATCTACGATGAACCACATTTTTGGATGATTTCGAAACTGTCTTACGCAATAAAGAGACCTAAGCGCGCAAACGCTATTAGCACACCCCCCATAGAAAATTTCCCATTCGTCAACTTCGAATCTCTTCTCGTGATAGATAACAAGTAATTTATATAAACCAAAACCAAAAACTAAAAACCAAAAAAAAACAAAAAATTGAAACTTATTCAAGTAAAAAAATAGTATCATCACAAATATTCAACCCCGAAAAATGTCAAACAATCACCAAAATCGCGTCACATGCAATTGCATCATTTTTATCCTATGTCTTGTATTTATAATATTTTTATCCCTTGTGATTCTTATCACATTAAATATTTGGGTTTTTGGATACAACGAATACGACTGCAATGTCCAGAAAATCACTTACCCTAGCGAAATACCATGTAACAGCACGTCCCCAAATTGGATAACATGTGATTGTGGTAATAAATGCTCTTCATGGACCCCCTGTATTTCCCTATACGCCAAAATCATAGACAATATCGCCGACAATATCGCCGACAATATCGCCGACAATAATACTGTTTATCCAGTCCGTAAAAGTATCACAAACACCAATCCACATTGCACATTTAATCACCAATGCTCAAAAACAACTGATTTCGATTCTCTCTTAATCAGTATAAATGATACAGTGAATTCATATATAAACTCAACTATTACATGCTACTGGAAAAGTGATAGCGACTATGTCTATCTTGAACATGACAATATACCCGCATACATCGTATTAGGAATCTTCATATTCTTTCTCCTGTGTGTATTCTGCGGTATAATAAAGGCAATTGAATACCGTTCAGAAATTCCTAACAATATCAGAGTTCATGATTACGATATCTAATCATTCTAATCATTCTAATCATTCTAATCATTCATTGCAAAAAATTGAAATACTTTTCCACTCTTTTTTATTTCACATCATCCAAAAGAAAAAGATAACAAACATGGCAACCCCCGGAATCTATATTCCAAATCTCGTTAACAACATTACAGAAGAGCAACTTGCGTGTATTTTCAAAAAAAACAACATCCTCACACCAGAGAAGTTCAACTTTAACTTCAAAAACTTCCCCAACGGAAAGAAAAGATTAAGCGTTTTCATCCACGTCAAAGAATGGCATACCAACGAAACAGCACAAAAAATGCGTCAAACCCTTATCAACAATGAAGACGTCAAGATAATGATTAATAACCATTGGTTCTTTATTTGTAAACGCAAACACGAACTCCATGAACTAAACGAAGACCAAAAAGACATATATCATAGATATAATACATAATTATACCATACCATATACCATACCATATACCATACCATATACCATACTACAAATTTATGGTATTTTTTTTATACGACATTAAAATATGTCAAATACAAATTCTAACAATATAAACATAAACATAAATATAGAACCCCAACATCCAAATCAAAATCCAAATCAACCTCAAACCCTAACATATCTCGTCGAAACCAAACTCCCAGATCTTTGTCAAGACATCATTTACAAAAAACTCCACAAAATGTACATGGTAGACCTCCGACGAGAAATCGAACACAACGTAGTCTGGGTAAGACTGCGTTCAGGTAATAATTACCGATATCAGTTTTTAACATCCACACAAAAAAACTATCCAACGTGGGATTAATACCATATACCATATACCATAATAGTATAATACTATATACCATAATAGTATAATACTATATACCATATGAATCCCATTCATTCATTAACCCCCACCACACTAATCATAGCAGCATTCATACTATTTCTTCTAGTAACCCCAATAGTTTGTATTTGCTGCTATAAATCCAAAAATCGCAATAATTCGTATATCTCCATTGATAATCTCTAATCAGTTTCCGAATCCCCAAAAATCTTCATCAAGTCATCAATATAATAATCACATTTATGGTCGTTGCAAGCATTATACCCCACCCCAAAATAACTCAATGTTGTGTTTTTCAAAAACCGCCAAAACCGCCATACATGTATTTCATTTTGAATAACATCCTGATTCAACCATTGTAACCCCTTGACATGACTAAATCGCATCCGCGTCGGCACACACGGTATTGGGTCATTGTCATTCACATACCGAAGACTTGTATCAATTCTCTCATCAAAATAAGCAACAAACCTATCGTCCCCCACCCGTGGTGACCCAAATGTAACACACGAAATTGTTTTCTCAGGATACTGAAATGAATAGTAGAGAGAACCAATAGTTGCCAAGGCACCCCCCAGCGAATGCCCACAAAAAATAATCGAATCGTTCTCTTTTACCGATTGGTCTAAATACTTACTGACCGAAAAAAATTGGTCAGCAAATCCAGAATGAATCTGTGGCCACCATTTCTCCGAAACATTTCCTAATGGCATCTTTGTCCGTGCAATAGTCAAATCCGTAAGAACATCTGCCCTGGACGATGTACCCCGAAACGCAATAACCAAAACATCAGATTCATGTTTACAAACCAGCACTTCACAATCCTCGTCGGTTTTATGTAGAATAGGACATTCTTTCAATGTGTTAAAAGCACAGACATTTTCTTGCTTATGATAAGGTCTATTTACACGATACATTTCCTCTATTGTATCTTTTGGTTGATAACACAACGCAGACAACCGCGCTAAATCCAATATCATTTTTTTTCCAAGAGTCACCATATATATCTATATCTCTATCTATATCTATATTTATATAATAATCAATTCATAGAAAGTAAATGTGTAATATCACGTAATGATAAACCAGGTCCTAACCCATTTTGCCTTGTAATAGTTTCACTATTACTAACAAAATCAACTTCAGTATTACTAACAACATCAGCATTAATATCCAAACTATTGATAAGGTCTATAATAGTATTATCAATATTTCTTATAATATTCATATCTCTCTCCGTCCTCACATAATCATTCATTTCATGTGTTTGTGTTTGTGCTTCCTCGCTTTCATCATTTTCATCATTTTCATCACTTTCATCATTTTCATCACTTTCCTCACTCTCCTCACTCTCATCAATACCCAATTCATATTCATCAACAAAGTCTCTCCATTCAGTAACTCTTTGTATTTCAGGTTCATCCCCACCATCTTGAACAGGAGTCCTTGCATCAATACGAAAAACCGAAAGCAAATCGGAACGACATAATGGACACGTGGAACAAGACATATTAAAGTTCATAAAAATACAACTTGCGTGAAACTTATGTCCACATTCCGTAATCAAATAGTTTTTTTCTCCCATGACATCGAGACACACAGGACATCGTTCGGCATGAGCATGAGCATCGGCATTTGCATCAGCATCGGCATTTGCATGAGCATCCATTTTTAGACTATAAATAATAAATTTATATAAATTTGGTTCAATTTTTATAGCAACATACAGCACCATTATTCGGTCGTTTTCGCTCTACCATCCCCTCGCCACACGGAGGGTCCGGATTACGTTTAGTGCACTTCTTTACAGTGCCTTTCTTAGCACTAACCTTCTTTACAGTGCCTTTCTTAGCACTGACCTTCTTTATAGTGCCTTTCTTAGCACTAACCTTCTTTACAGTGCCTTTCTTAGCAGTATAACAACATACAGCACCATTATTCGGTCGTTTTCTCTCTACCATCCCCTCGCCACACGGAGGTTCAGGATTACGTTTAGTGCATGCGTCCTTACCCTTACTAACGGTTGTCTCCTTACCCTTACTAACGGTTGTCTCCTTACCCATCTTCTTATCCACAATATATCCAGGTTTAATAGAATAGTGTCGTCCCTTATCTCCAATCACCTTAATATTCGCCCCCAGTTTATTCCTTTTATCAATCGATTCAATCACCCCAGTAATGTATTTAATTTTATCTGAAATTTTACCCCTAAAAGTGACAACATCACCAACCCTAAAAAAATCACTATTTCGTGTAGGTCGGAACACATTCCCCATATCCCCCACATCCCGCCCATGTTCTCGTCCCACCTTCTCAACAATATGTCCAGGTGATACATGAATGAAATGTTCCTTTTTATCTCCATCCATAATCATAACCACAATCATTCCTCCCTTCTTTTTCCGTCGATTAATCATATCAATAACAGCTAAGAATTGTGTTTTTTCACTATACCCGTGTAAAAGCACATCTATAATAACCAAATCCCCCTCTTTCAACTCATCGAGAGTAAATACATGTCTATCCAAATCTTTCACAACCATACCATGTAACAAATTATGTGTAAACTTTGTATGTCCGAATACATTAAATAAAATACTCATAAACGTTTTGCTATGTCCATTGCTCGCACGTGTCACTCCACTCCAATCCCCTGCTCCATCATCGCTATTCCGCATACTACCGCACATACAAAAAACGGTCGCATGCACCAGTTCATGTTCCATAACCAAAATAAAACACCGCAAAATCGAAGAACACGGAACATCATCCACACCACGATTTCGCAAGTCCACATTCTTAAACGAGTTAATAAAGACCTTGCTCATCATTTTAATAGTAATCCTGCGACACAATTCTCGCTTATTACCGTAGTCGCATCGTCCAGCAACCCGTGTGCATCTATTTTCGACACACGACGTGACAACACAGTTATTCGCGGCAAACGCTCTCATCAATTTATTCTCAAAAAACAGTTCATCTATCTTTTCAATAATACGAATCATCACATCATCAGTCATCACTGTTTTAATATTTGCAACCGTCACCTGTTTCCCCACCAATCGTTCCACAAAATCAATTACTTTTTCTCTCTTTGATTCTATCTCTTCAAGCGTATACCTAGGTTTCTTTTCGGCAAAGTAAAAACAAAAATCCTCCATTCTAATATAATGTAATAAAACTATTTTAAGAGAGAATACCTACTCAATCTATATACGATGGGAAAGACCGCAGTTGGCATTGATCTCGGAACCACGTATAGTGCTGTAGGTGTTTACAAAAACGGCAAGGTCGAAATTATTGCGAACAATCAGGGAAACCGCACAACCCCATCATACGTTGCCTTCACCGAACAGGAGCGTCTTATCGGCGACGCTGCCAAGAACCAAGTGTCACAGAACACATCCAATACTATATTTGATGCTAAACGACTCATTGGAAAGAAGTTCAACGACCCCAGCGTCCAGAGCGATCTCAAGCACTATTCCTTCACCGTAAAACCCGACACATCCTGCAGTTCCCAAAAGTGTCTCATCGAGGTCACCCTCAATGACGAAAAAAAGACCTTCCACCCCGAGGAAATTTCGGCAATGGTTCTCACCGAGATGACAAACATCGCCTCCTCCTATCTGGGGGAAGAGATAAAAGACGTAGTAGTCACTGTCCCTGCTTACTTCAACGACAGTCAACGCCAGGCAACCAAAGATGCCGCGGTCATCGCCGGACTCAACGTTCTCCGCATCATCAACGAACCCACGGCTGCCTCCCTGGCATACGGTCTCGATAAAAACCAATCCAATCAAAATGTCCTCATCTTCGACTGTGGTGGTGGCACCTTCGACCTATCCATCCTGAATATCGACGAGGGTATTTTCGAGGTCCTGTCAACAGCAGGAAACACTCACCTCGGCGGCGAGGATTTTGACAACCGAATGGTGGATCACTTTGTCATGGAGTTTAAGCGCAAACACAAACACGACCTCAAAAGCAACGCACGGTCTCTCCGGCGTCTGCGCACCGCGTGCGAACGAGCAAAACGCACCCTCAGTAGCAGCACAAGTGCCTCTATCGAACTCGACTCCATCATGGAGGGCATCGACTTTTACACCACCATCACCAGAGCAAAGTTCGAGAGTCTTTGCGATGACCTATTTCGCAAATGTATTCACCCCATCGACAAACTGCTGAGTGATGCCAAACTCGACAAGTCTAAAATTGACGAGATTGTGATGGTGGGTGGTTCAACACGTATCCCCCGCATTCAGAAACTCTTGACGGATTACTTTAACGGCAAAGAACTCAACAAGTCGGTCAACCCCGACGAGGCAGTCGCCTATGGTGCTGCTATTCAGGCAGCCGTCCTTTCGGGCAACGAAGACGAGAAAATTGGCGAAATGCTCCTCATCGACGTCGCCCCCCTGAGTCTGGGTCTCGAGACCGCAGGTGGTATCATGACAAAAATCATCACCCGCAACACCACCATCCCCACTAAGAAAAGTCAAACGTTCTCGACCTACGTCGACAATCAACCCGGTGTCTCTATCCAAGTTTTCGAGGGTGAGCGTGAGTTCACCAAGGATAATAATCTTCTCGGCAAATTCGATCTCACGGGCATCCCACCTGCCCCCCGCGGAGTTCCCCAAATCGAAATCACCTACGACATCGACGCCAACGGAATTCTCAATGTGAGCGCGGAAGAAAAAGGTACCGGCAAGAGTCAGCAAATCACAATCACCAACGATAAGGGACGTTTGTCGCAAGAAGATATCGACAAGATGGTGGCCGATGCCGAGCGCTACAAAGAGGAAGACGCCAAAGCCAAAGAGCGTGTGGAGGCAAAAAACCAACTCGAAGCTCTATGTTATCAAATGAAAACTTCGCTGGAGGAATCCAATCTCAAGGACACAATCAGCGAAGAAAAGCGCACTGAAATTTCGGCACTAATCACCCAAACTCTTGAATCATGCGAGAATCCCGACCTTAAGACCGAAGATTACCACCGTCTTAAGAATGAACTCGAAGCAAGTATGGAAGGGGTCACCGCTCAACAAGCACCCCCAACAAAACACGGTCCAACAACAACCGAAGAACCAACAACAATCGAAGAGGTCGACTAAACATCTAAACATCTAAACATCTAAACATCTAAACATCTAAACATCTATATAAAATAATGTGTTAAACCTCCAAACTTAATAACCGAATAAAAAATAACAGCACCAAAAAGATAGACAATCGACGCCTTTCCAATAGAATGCCACAACGACGAATCATCCGGTGAGTTCCGTATAAAGTAACTCAACGCAAAGGTTGTGGTCCCGAGCAACAGCAATCCAAAGGTGGTGCTCACGAGGAACTTCGACAAGTAGAGGTTATCCTTTTTATTTTGTTTCATGAAAAAAATAGAAGGCAAAAGATTAATGGGGTACGACCAAAATATTGCACCAGCAAGGGGGTTCAAAAAATTCCCCAAAATACTGGTGCCAACAACGGCAGTGCCTCCCATCAAAAAGTTCATTAAAATTCCCATAACTTCAGATGTTTTCATTATCTATATATATATAGCATCCGATATATATATACAAGTCCTAATTATTCAAATAATGAGTAAAACCCTCCAAGTCTAATAACCAAATATAAAATTAAAACACAAACTAAATAGACAAGCGTTGCTTTTCCGATGGATAACCAGAGTGATGAACCTTCGGGTGAATTCCGAATAAAGTGACTCATTGCAAAAGTTGTGGTACCCAGTAAAAGCGAACCAAATGTGATGCTCTCAAGGAACTTCGCCAAGTAGAGGTCATCTTTTTTATTTTGTCTCATAAAAAAAAGCGACGGCAAGAGATTATTGGGGTACGCCCAAAATATAGCACCAGCAAGGGGACTCAAAAAATTCCCCAAAATACTAGCACCAACCACTCCAATCCCTCCAATCAAAAAGTTGATAAACAACTCTATAAATTTAGCAGTTTTCATTATATATATATCTATCGAATATTCCATTTCCAATTCCATTTCCAATTCCATTTCCAATTCCATTTCCATTTCCAATTCCATTTCCATTTCCAATTCCAGTTCCATTTCCATTTCCATTTCCATTTCCATCTGATTTCAAAAACCGAACCTCTTTCGATGAGCAGTCAAGCACCCTAAATAATTCATATATTTCCTTACATGGTGGATGTCCATTATAATTCTTACGAATACATATATATGCTGCTTCTCGCAACACTTCACAATAGTCACGATTCTCTCTTTTAGGAAAAATATAATTAACAAGCGCAAGAGTATTATTCAAAAAAACCGTCATTTTCTATATATAAGTTAATTATTTTAAATGATTATTCAATATATAGAGAAAATGATTTGTGGTTGGACGTGTTTTATAGCAATGATGTTTATCATCGGCAACATAGTTTTCACCTACCTCATGGACAAACATCCCACAGTAACTCAATATGAGGAATCTCTCGACGATACCCAAAAAAAAATATACAAAAAAATCGTGAATGAGCGAAAAACTCTCAGCATCCAAGGCTATGCTTTAGGTATCGCAATGAGCATCGGATTTTTACTCGGTCGCCATTTTTTAATCAAGAACAATAAGTCACTACTTGCCTCATCGTTAAGCAGTCTCTGTGTAACTGCTTCCATCACCTTTATTGTGCAGTATTTCTACTACATGCTCGCCCCCAAAAGCGACTGGATGCTAAATCATCTCGTAACCGAAGAGCAAAAAAATCTCTGGGTTAAAGTATACCGCACCTACTCCAGAAACTATCACGCCTCCATGCTAATCGGTCTAATCGGCGCAGGATTACTAGGTTATGCCGTATGCTAATGCTAATGCTAATGCTAATGCTAATGCTAATGCTAATGCTAATGCTAATGCTAATGCTAATGCTAACTGCTGTTTGTGAGACTATTCATCAAACTAGCATACGCCTTTTTGGGAGGCACCCATTCATCAGGAGGCGTCACTTCTTTTGAAATGTAATTAATTTCTTGAATTACATTGATAAAATCAGCAGAACTCCTAACACCAATAATAAAATAATTCGGTGCTATAAATGCGTTAAGATGATTCACATAAAATGAACCGTATTTTTCGTTGGGATATCTGCCATTCACATCCACAAGCGAAATATCAGCCCCCCAATAGTAAAGTATACGAATCATTTCATGATCATCACACCACATAGCCGCACACATCATAGGTGTAATAACATTTTTATCCATTGTCGAAATCAACGGATAATTAACAAACATTTCAGTAGCATATTGTCCAAACTTATGAAAATGATTATTCAAGAAGCAATGAACCGAATTGGCACTCCTAAACATAATAAGGTAATGTAAATAATACGCGTATTTTTCAAAAAGATTACATGAAAATGAATGTTCGAGAAAATACGACAACATACTTTCGTTTGAAAAAACACGAGTTGCTCCCGTTCCCTCAATTCGTGTATCATTTATCATTATATTTTTAACATTACAAAGTGAAATAACACGACTATTAATGGTATACGTTTCCCGCCTTATCCTTGTTTCATGTATTTTATTCATTCCATTCATTTTATTCATTCCATTCATTTTATTCATTCCATTCATTTTATTTTATTTTAAACCTTTAAATATTAAATATTTAAAACGCCTGCTCAAACTAATTATTTTTAAAAAATGAAAAATCTTGACCACTTTGTTTTATTATTTCATAACCATTATTTAATAGTTTATTTATAATTTCTTCACATCTTTTTCTATTATGATTCCATAAATCAAAATCTACTGAAAGATATGTAGGATATATTTTATCATTTAACATTTTTTCCAACACATCACACTCAATATTCTCTATATCTATTTTAAGTAAGTCAATGTGGGTATGATTTAATTCTTTCATAATAGTATTAATAGTTTTTACTGGAACATTAATATAATTAGAACTTCGTCCAAGAGGAAGAACCGAACATGAAATATAATCTTTGTTAATTGGTAAATAAAATGGAACATTTCCGTCATTATTGCTTAATCCATACTCTTGTAATATCAAATTATCTCCTTTTACTTTGTGTAATAAAATCATATTCCAATAATTATTATCACCACCACCAAAATTTTTATCATCTACAGGTATTTTTTTATCATCTAAAACATCTTTAACATATTTGACATGTTTTATTGCTCTTGGTGTAGGATCAAAAATATAAACTGGACTGTTTGTTTTATATGATAAAATAACATCATGTGTAATATCTTCACCCGCACCAACACAATAAATTATACTATTTTCATTTAATTTTGGTAAATCTGCTGGATAATAAAAACCACCATATTGTGTTCCAAATCTTACAATATTCTCCATATATATGTATATATATATACATACGTATATATATATATATATATACATATATACGAATCGTATTGTTTTAAAAAAGGATTTAAATAAATATCATCATAGTAGTATGTGTTGATAGCAACACACCTTAAAATGGAACTTAACAGCATAAATAAAAATACATGAATTAAAGTTCCTAGCAGTATGGTTTGTAGCGATAAGAATGGATATGGACGGATAATGATGGACAAGGACGACGACGACACGGACGACGACGACGACAAGGACGACAAGGACGACAAGGACGACAAGGACGACAAGGACGACGACGACAAGGACGACGACTAATAAGGGGGTTAATTACAGGTACGTAGCACGTAGCAGTAGCAGTAGCAGTAGCAGTAGCACGTAGCAGTAGCACGTAGCAGTAGCACGTAGCAGTAGCACGTAGCAGTAGCACGTAGCAGTAGCAATGACAAAGGTAGATAAACAGATATCTAACCAAGTTACCTAAATAATATGTTGAAAGAACGAATATTTTTTGCTCGCATAGCTCAGTTGGTTAGAGCGTCCGACTGTTAATCGGGAGGTCGTAGGTTCAAACCCTACTGTGAGCGGTTCTTTATAATAGTAAATAAATTGAAATACTTATTTACTATTTTAACCACCAGATTTAGAAAGTTTATAACGATTTTCTATGTGTGCCTTACGAACATCATCTTTATTCTGTCCTTCATATAAAACCCCATGATAATTTGAAATAATAGACCCAACCAAAGAGTCTCCTCTACAATTCTAAATATCCCCCAAAATCCGCCCAAATTTATCACTCTCTTTTCCTCCTCTCTTTATAACTAATATAAACGTATTACCATCTTCACATCCACCTCCACTTCCACCTCCACACCATTCCTGAACAAATGCCTTTGCTAACAATCCATATTTTCTCTCTTCATCGTCACTTGTGCGAGATTCAGGTGTATCCACACCATCAAGCCTAAGTCGTCTATTTTTCAAAACAACCCCAAACCCCAAATCTATATCAATATCCATTGAATCTCCATCGATAACCCTATTAATAATTATATCATATCTTCTGTCCATAAAGTGTATATATTGAAATTATATTTCTATTTCTATTTCTAAACTGTAGATACTGTTATACGCGTGTTTGAATTACATGCTATAAGTGTTTCTGAATTACTCTTACAAGTGTCACAGTTCTTACAAGTGTCACATTTGTTGCAAGTCTCAATGCTCAATGTCCGCATGCTTCTCTCTCCAGCATCTCCAGCATCTCCAGCATCTCCAGCATCTCCAGCATCTCCAGCATCTCCAGCATTTTTCTTTCTCCCCAACATCGAAAAACAAGATGATAAACATAGATATATTTTATTCCTGGTCTTACGATTCAATTCCAATTTCCCCTTTGAGGCATCAATAATCAATTCAATTGTCGTTTCCAGCGCCCCCCCTTCAATCAACCCTTTTAACACTCCCTTTTTTTCGTCATCCATATGCGATGATTCATCCACCAAATACGACAAGATCTTCATAGCCAAATCCTTCTTTACCAAACCAGAAAGACTTCTTGTAGAAACCCCGTTTGATTTAACATGTTCAACTCCCTCAATAACAACCGGCAACGCCTTCATGAGTGTTTGTTCAGAAACAATATCTATTTTTTTTGCCTCTAAAGCATCCCTCACGTTAACTAAGAGTAGTTCCAGCATCTCCTGTTCAATATCCATTCTTATACACTAGAAAAACAAAATATTTAGATTAAGTATAATGCATCGCCGCCCGCCATCACCCCATCCCAATAAATTAGGAACTATAATGGAAGATTCCGCGACAATCAATAATGAGTGTCTCAATGAAAACAACATACTCGAAAAACTATTGTGCGAACTCAAATCTATAAAAAATGAAATAAAACAACTAAATTAAAAAATAACTAAATAAGCAAATATTAATCTAATGTAAGTGTAACAGCAATAAATGTCCATTGTAGCACTAAAACGCAAAGGTCAAATTCTCCACACTCTCTCTGGTAAAGACCCCAACGCCATTATGGTAGTCCATGGACCCGGACAAAAGACTGCTCTCACACAAGGAGGCGGGTTCTCATTAAACGGGAAAGAGAGAAATATTGGTTACGTCGGCAAAAATAGTCTCAATTCAATCGGTGGAACTCGCATGCGTCCCGGCACCGCAACCTGGAAAGGTAATGGAGGATGCTGTGGAGGTTACGTGGTAAATCCATCCCCCAACAATCAGTGCTGTGTCCGCAATGTAGGTGTAAAACCATCTGTGCTAAACACAAAAGGAATGTTAGCAAATAAATACCGTTGGTCAAAAAGCACCATCCCTGCTTCGGCATTTACTCAACAAGGTTTTGCCCCACCTGACCATAACCAACTCCAAAGCACCTACCATCGCTGGGTCTCCAATAATAGCACCAACTACAATATAAAAAACTCGTCGCACCAGCACACCGAAGAATTAGCAGCAACACTCACCTATAAAAACCCCCCTAAAAACGACTCGGCCACCGGGCGCTGTTTCAATCCAGGGTATCACATCGGTGGTCGCTATGTCCCCCCAAAACCCTACAGCAAGTTTTTAAACAATTACGCTGGCACCGCAAATCGCGCCATCGCAGACGCCATCGCTAAACGAGCATCCCCCTTTCCCAAAGGATACACGCGTCCCTATCCATCAGCACCCACCGCAAACCAGTGTATCCCCGCCACCATCCAACCCAGTGACCCCTCTGTTTTAAATACCTATTACTATGACCAGAACAACACCTCCATATTTCCATGTCATCAATAAGTGTATATAAATCTATATAAGTGTATATAAATCTATATACTATACATTATCATCATCATGAGTTTCAATACGTTACCTTCGTCTTCGTCAGGAACAAATCCATCTTTCTACGAGTTGAGAATTTTTACAACCAACGAAACGCTCAAAAAGCAACTCATGGAAAAGGGCAAAGATAGCAACACGAAATTTCATACATGCAACTATCCAGATGCCGGATTTGATCTCTTTACTCCCCAGGAATATATCATCCCTCCCTCATCAACATCCAATAAAATAAATCTCGAAGTAAAATGTGCGATGTTTCTTCACTCATATCCCTCCACAAACTCACGCGCGCTGACCGAACCAGTATCCTACTATCTTTATCCCCGTTCCAGCACTGGTTCAAAAACCAATCTCCGTCTCTCCAACTCTGTCGGTATCATCGATAGTGGTTATCGCGGTAATCTTATAGCAGTTTTCGACAACATCGGAAAAACCCCCGCGCATATTTCTCTCCATAGTCGATTAGTCCAAGTGTGTTCCCCAACCCTTCAACCTTTTATGATAAATGTGGTAGAAACCGAAAACGAACTCGGTGAAACATCCCGAGGCAACAAGGGTTTCGGTTCAACAGGTAAGTAACTATCTCAGGAGTAAATTCTCACAGTATATCAAAAAATGGAATTAACCATTGACGAAGAAGACAACCAGCAAGATACCGAATTCACCAAATTTAGACGTGAGTGGGGAAGTCCCCGTGATACCAATAGTGTACAGGAAATCACCATTCAACACCTCGAAACCAAACCCTTTGAAAACGCACCTCGCCCCAGTTTATCATCTCACACAAAAATAGCAAACGATTTCAAAAAAATCTCATACAAAGATATTGAAAGAGAAATCAACGACAGTTACTTGGATGAAAACCATAATTTTTCGTCATCCCTCGATATTTTAGCAAGTTACCTAAAGGGTCAAAAAATCATCTACACCGAAGCAAAGGTCTATGCCGACACATACTTGAACTTTTTAATGCTACCGGCCATCTTTCTTTCGGCCAGCGCAGCAGTTATCGTTCAAGCAACCGAGTGTACTCTCTCAGGCGAAATCATCATCTCGGCACTCAATGCCTTTTTGGCATTTCTTTTAGCACTCGTCAATTACTTAAAACTGGACGCTGCGTCCGAAGCCCACAAGACATCGTCGCATCAATACGACAAACTTCAGTCCAGTGTCGAGTTTCAATCGGGTAAGGTGCTCCTTTTTCGCAACTCCATCAACGAAAATGAGTCCTTCACCAACAACATCAATCTGGAAACCGAGGTCATCAATAAATTAATGGATGTTGAAAAAAAAATAGCGGAAATCAAAGAGACCAATCAATTTATCATCCCTAAAATGATTCGGATGAAATACCCCGTTATTTACAACACCAATATTTTCTCCATCATCAAAAAAATAGACGATTACAAGAAAAAGGTAATGACCAAACTGCGTCACGTAAAAAACGAACTATCCTGGATTTACTCCATTCAACGGGAAGAACACACAAAAGGACGCGAAATGTCCCGAGAATACAAATTCAAAGTAATGACCCTGTTCAAACAAAAACAGCATCTTATTAATGATATATTATTACTGAAGTCTGGTTTTTCAATTATTGACCAAATGTTTCGACAAGAAATTATGAATGTGGAAAAACAGCGCCGTAATTTCTGTGTAAGCATGATAACCTCTTGGTTTTGTCCAGTAACCCCCAAATACGTAGACTATAAAACATTTCACGCAATGAAGAGAGAAAACGAAAAGACAGGCAAGAGCACCAAAAATGTATATCTAGACCCCGAAAAAATGAATCACTTTATTATGAAACTCATGGATCCATTTGGTAAAGAAGAGAAGAGTCGCGACGAAGAAATTCATAAATTAGAAACACTGTGGTTTTCCACCTATGACGAAGAATGGATAACCGCAAAAAATAAACCACAAACAACTACCCAATCACATCCATCAAGGATATCCTGTATATGAATAAAAATAATAGTAAAAATAATAATAGTAAAAATAATAAAATAAAAATAATAATAATAATAATAATAATTTATTTAGTATGTCCACAACATCCACAACATCCACAACATCCACAACATCCAAATCATATCTAGCCTACCTCAATCGTAAAAAGATAGGATTCACCGCCAGTTCATTCGACCTTTTCCACGCAGGACACTATCTGATGCTTAAAGATGCCAAAGAGCAATGCGATATTCTCATTGTAGCACTCCAAAGCGACCCCACACTAGATAAATCCTATCGTATCGAAACCGGCGGAAAAAATAAAAATAAACCAGTTCAATCGTTCGAAGAGCGAAAAATTCAAATTCAAGGATGCAAATACGTAGACCATATTATTCCCTACGATACAGAAGGTCATCTCTTAATGCTCCTAAAAGAACTCACCCCCGATATTCGAATTCTAGGTAGTGACTGGAAAGGAAAACCATATACAGGTCACGAACTAAATATCCCGATTCACTGGCATAACCGCGATCACGACTACAGCACAAGTAATCTACGCAAACGTGTTTACACCGCAGAACAAGAGAGACTATCTGAAAATCATTCCTAAATTATCTATTTATCACAATGTAAATAGATAATCTAAATCTAAATCTAAATCTAAATCTAAAAGGTACCCCGACACGAGCGACACCCTGGTTTAGCATTTGCTACATTCGCAAACATATTATTGAACTGAATCGTGTATTTGTTAGAAACGCCACCAACACCTTGAGTGACAGCAGGACCACGTTGTGTTCCCAATTCCGAAAACGTTTTTTTAGTCTGTTTACTATGAATACGAAATTCAACCATTCTCCTCTATAATTTACCATATTATATTTTTATTTTTTAACAAGCACAATTTACACTATTCTGTTTTTGAACTTTATTGTTCACCACAGCACGAGGAGCAACCTCTCCACCCACATAAGGTCCAGCAATCATCGCCCGTCCCTTTCGTCGTCCTAGATACCGGGCATACGAGTTATGTTTAATATCAACACCCGATCCTCCAGGACGCAATGCGCCTGGTCTAGGACGTGTTATCGAACTTCGTGTGCTATTCCCATGTGACGGAACTGGATTAGGTGTAACATGCTCGAGAGCACGGTCACTACTCTGATTCCAAGTTTGTCCTTGTGCATTCCGCGAACCAGTAAAAACATGAAACGCCCCCAAATTCATCGCAAATTCCGATGCTGGTATTCTAGCTACATTATAAGTGCGCCTATTTTCTGCCTGTAAAATCTGGCGTGACGACAATACCGGGGAACACTGACATCCAGCACCAGCACCAGCACCAGCACCAGCACCAGCACCAGCACCCGCACATGGCCCACATACACAACCCACACATTTCTCATCCGTGTAATTATTGGGACGATTGCTACAGTTTCTATAAGTTATATTATTAGGTCTCCCAAACACTTCCTTACGAAATCGCGAACCAAAATAATTCACCGGCATATCTGTTATATATATAAAGTCTACAAAAAAACTATAAATTGAAATTAATAAACAAAAACCTACTATAGATAAGAGAAGAAAAGAGAATAACCAGACAATACAAAAGAATGGATGAACTTATTGATTTGATAAAATCACTCCATACAAAAGTAGACATCATGAGCAAGGAAATAGAACATTTAAAAAAAAATCAGCAGACGACGACTATAGTGCCTATGAATATGAATATGAATATGAATATGAATACGAATGACTATAGCAACATCCTCAAAACTACCACGGGTATTGAGTTTGAGACCTGGTTGAATTCCATAAAAATCACAGCAAAAGACATAGAAACCCTTTTATTAAGAAGCATCAAGGATGCGGGTAAACATGACAAAAACTATCTTGCCATCCTGGAAAAACTCGATACCACAAACTCGTTGCAGGTATTTGAAAACAATAAAAATACCATTTACATTTACGTCAATGGAAAATGGACAAGCATGAAAAAAGACAACATAGTCGCCTTACAAACTAAAATCCAAAATAAAGTTCGCGATGTATTCCGAAAAATGGTAAAAGAAAAAAATGCGTTGCTAAATCACGAAAGCATTCAAGAAATGTCCTATATGGAACAACGGAATAAGATATCCCAAATCAGCGAAGCTACTCACACTCAGTTCAAAACCCTACTCTATAAAATTATTGCGACAAGTACATCTGTTTAAAACCTTCTGGAGTCATCAACGACACTCCCAACTGTCGTGCCTGTTCTGCCTTCCCCGTGTCCTCATTCAAATCCTTCACCAATACCGCAAATGTTTTTTTTGATACCGACGAACCAATCTCTCCTCCCACACTCTCAATCAACTTTGCTAGGTCTTTATCTCTAAAACCCGTCATCACAATCTTTTTCCCAAAGAGTGGATGCGATGTATCGATGCCAACACCATGACCAACACCATGACCAACATCAACACCAGAAGCCCGTTCCATGAGACCACATTCCTCCAAAAATGCCAAAAATGCCCCAATATGTTTAACGAACTCGGTTGAACTCTTGGTGCTCCACCCTTCAACAGCCTCAAGTTTCGCAATTTTCTCCGCGTTGGTTTCTTTGTCCACCAAAATAGTAGGATACTTATCAAGCACCAATTTCATTTTCTTCTCTCCAAATCCCCTTCCAAAAATATTACTGGCTTTCATGAGTACCGGCAAAGTTGCTTTCTCCACACCACTCTGAATATGTGTATACACTTTATCTGCCATCTTCTCTTTGAATCCCTCTAATCCCAAAAAGTCGTCCTTTGTCATACGCAATATTGAGGGCACCGAAGTATACCCAGCATCCCCAAGTTTTTTCACGACCCCTGGTCCAACCCCCTCCACATCCAGACTCTTGAAAAATCCCAGAATGTTTTTCTCACGAACAGTGGCATCGGCATCTTTATCCGTCAACATAATATCAACGTGGGTGTCATTCCAGACGTACGGAACATCCGGCATCAAGGGTTCTTTAGCAGCACGGATAACCTTCTGGATATGAGGAATGACGTCACCACTCCGCCGCAACTCCACCACCGAACCCACACCCAGTTTATGTTTCTCGATAAACTCGGCATTGAATCCAGTAGCATATTCTATCGTGACGCCACCCAACTCCACCGGTTCAATCTGCACCCGCGGTTTAAGATAACCGTCTTTACTGGGTGTCCACAAAATATTCACCACCTTTGCCTCCGCAATTTGGTCAGAGAGCACCATCTTAAAAGCAAACGCATGCTCTGGATTCTTATTTTTCCGCTCTCTGTAAATTTTATTATGCGCAACAATAATACCATCAATCTCATAACTATAATGTTCACGCCAATCCACAAGTAACTCCGACAACATCTCCGCGGTCAATGCATCCACCGTTTTATGTTTAACGGTAATCATTCCCAAAGTATCTTCCATCATATTCATTTGTTTTGCGGGAATCAGTTCGGGTTGTATCACCTCATAACCCACATAATCCACATACTTATGGTCTGCTGTGCCCACCAACGTATTCGTCAATCCTGCTACAGTATTCCGGGCATTCTTGCTACCCTTACTTTTGAAATACTTTTCAAAGTTGGTTTTTGAAATAACAAACTCGCCCCGAATGACCAATCCCGTGTGTTTCTTAGCATCAGGGAGTCGCAAGAACGGTATTAAATGACTAATATCTTTACCAATTAATCCGTCTCCCCGTGTATACAGTTTCCCCACTCCGTCAATCGTAGTGTAGAGACCACTGGTTCCATCCAATTTTGCCGAGAGTTCATACGATGATGGTTTATTGTATTTTTCAATCCATTTACCCAGTGCCTTTGTAGACGGTTTAATTTTATCCATAGACGGCATTGGAAAGGGCAACATAACCTTATCCTTTTTACCCACAATAGGCGCTCCCACACTTTTAAGAATGGGATTATTGGGATACTTTTCTTCCAGATACTCGTGAATAATGTCATATTGGTCATCGCTAAGAATCACCTTATCGGGATGATTATAGTAAAGGTCATTTGCCTTGGTAATAATATCAACCAACTCCTGCTCAGTCAGTCTATCAAGCATACCTTTTCCTTTTTTGACAAAATCCCGCATCAATCCCGTAACCGAAACTTTGGTCTTTTTCAACGAACCCGTTTTCTTCGGCACAGCAGCAACAGCAGCAGCCTTCGGCACATCCACATCCACATCCACATCCACCCCCACCCCCACCACGGCCCGAGCATCCTTTCTCTCTTCAGGAGTCTTATACTCCATCTCCAAGAAATCAAATATTGGTTTTTCATCAGGAAAACTCTGGTTCACCTTCGAACCCTTTTTCCCAGACACCATCTTGTAAATACCGTGTTCATTCAACGTAAACCCCTTATCAAGAGCCCGTTGTCGCATAACAGTATTAAATATTTTACTTCCCGTAAAATAGAGAATGGCAAACGCGTAATCTTCAGGAGGGGTATACAACAAATCAACTCGCCTTGCTGTCTTCTTTCCAGGTAATTGAGCAATACCCAATACTTTTGTTTTTCCCTCTGCCAATTTATGGAGTAAAATTCCTTCATCAACCAACTTCGCAACAAACTTAGTCAATAACGCAGGATTATCTTCTTTATCCGTCATAATAACATCAATATCTCCCGAATCTTTTGCCCCTCGTCGGTAACTCCCCACAATCTCCATCGAGGCATCCGGAAACCCCAAACCACGAAACACACCATTCAAAACTGTATTATATTCATCAATCTCATTTCGCGGAATACGCTTTTCAATATCCTCGTAATACTCCAAACCCAATTTCTGTTTATCATTAAGTTCATCCTGATGCTTACGTAATTCAACAATATCAACAATACCTTTAGAAATAAGTTCTTGTGCCTTTTTGGGTCCCACACCATAAATACTCGTAAAAATCAACAATGGATTTGCCTTCTCTTGTTCAATGGCCTTTAATTTTCCAGTATCAATAAACTCTTGGAATTTTGCCAAGATAGTCTTACCAATACCCTTAAGACCGGCAATATCTTTGACATCATTAATATCTTTATCATACAACATCAAGGATTGTTGCGCTTTTTGATATGCCCGTGCGCGCATTAATTCCCCCTTACGTGTCATTAGTTTCTCTAATTTCCCCAAGAGAGAAATAAAATCATCATTATAAGGTGGTTGAGGCATCTTAGCCTTTGTATCACCAGGCATCTTAGCCTTTGTATCACCAGGCATCTTAGCCTTTGTATCACCAGGCATCTTAGCCTTTGTATCACCTACACTTTTTATCTTCAATTTATTTTTTTTTTTTAAAGTTTTTGTTCCTACACCTTTTTTCTTCTGACAATATCCATACGTCTTCAACGTACCCTTGTTATTCACCGACGTTGCACAAATATCTCCTTTCTCAGTAGCCACACACTCATTATGTGTATTGTATTTATAAATAAATGGAAAAATACAGTCACCTTCCATGACTTTTTTATTTTTTTCCACCTTACCTAAAACATTTTGGTTGCTTCCAAACATCTATATAAATAACATATAAATAATTAATATTAATATTAATATTAAATCATTAAATATAGTTAACGTAAAATGAGTTTGAAAAAACAATCGGCGTTCAAAGTCAATACATCAACATCATCATCACTCCCACACACAGTTATTGGTGAACGCCCCTATGTAGTCGACAAAGAAAAATCATTCAAACAAGTCGAAACCGAAACACTCAAAGCAGATATAATCGAGAGTTCGCTACTTATGATGAACAACAAAGATATGATGATAACCACAGACAGATTAAATATACATACAAAAATCCATTCACTTCAAATTCCATCCAACGGTCCCCTCACCATAAACAATGCACTTATAATAGACAAAAATACAGTCCATATACCCGGCAATCTCCATCTCGATAAAACCCTCAAGACCTCGACTGTTCTCTCTCGTGTCAATCGCTTAAACCTCGAACCTATAACAGTGCTCGATAGTAAAGACTATAGTATTTGTAATCACTTTATGATTGTGTGTACCGAACTCAACGCAAAAGGTGAAATTCATCTCAATTCATTTCAATCCTACACAGCAGAATGGTCACCAACCGAACATGAAGACCTCTACATGATTCATTTCTGTGTCAACGCCAACGAAGAGTCACTAGTCGATATCGACATCGTTTTAGAAACCCAAAAACTCATTATAAAACTTCAATCACGATACTCTTCTCTCTCTCTCTTATGGGTGCCTGAGGGCAAGTGGTTAATACATACATTAGGATATAAAACTAGATTACTAGATATAGAATAAGTATGACCACGCTCCTTGAAGAGAGAAATAAGCATTTGAGGGATTCCCATATCACCTTTGATGAAGGACCACACATCTACACAATACACGGTGATTCATCATTCACCTCTGTTACTACATGGGTCCACAACCACTTTGAAAAATTTGATGCTGATAAAATTATTAGCAACATGATGCTATCGAAAAACTGGTCCAATAATAAGTACTACGGAAAGACACCTAATGAAATCAAAGGTGAATGGGATAAAAATCGCGACGAGGCTGCTGCTGCCGGCACCCAAATGCACTATGATATTGAGTGTTTTTATAACGAGTGCTATAAAAACACCAATTCCAGTATTGAATTCACATACTTTATGAACTTTCAACGAGACATTGGTTCCACACTAAAACCATACCGCACCGAGTGGATGGTCTACCACGAAGAGTATCGTTTGGCGGGGTCAATTGATATGATATTTGAAAATCCCGATGGTTCTCTCCAAATCTACGACTGGAAACGCTGCAAGGAAATCAAAAAAATAAACGCATGGAATAAATGCGCAACCACACCCGAACTGGAACATCTCCCTGACACCAATTTTTGGCACTATGCGCTCCAATTAAACACATATAAAAAAATACTCGAGGAAAAATACGAGAAACAGGTTACCGATATGTACTTAGTATGTCTCCATCCAAATAACCCAAACACGAATTATCTGCGTATCAAGGTTCCTGATCTCCAGGATGAACTTTCTAGATGTTTTAGTAAAGACATTTAAATATTACTGTATGGTATATAAGAATAGTGCGCTATGTGGTTTTTTACTATAATTATGCAAGTTATTATGATAACCGGAAATGTGATGATAGGTGTTGCTCTAGGACTTTTTATAACAAGTCAACTTGTATACAATAAGCATGGAAACGAAGTCGATTGGGAAAATGAATGTATGTTGGAAATGAGTAGTGATGATGAATCTCTACCCTTTGAAGAAATGTACCAAAATGAATTCGACAGTCTTGAGCGAAAAGACATTCCCGAAAAGGAACTACTCGAGTCATATAGTAGTTGTGTATCAACCCCAAGTGGCGATGTAGTTATGACCTATTCACTCGATAATAATGCCTTTCACTACTACAGCAATCGCCGAAATATTCCGGTGCGCTTTTTGGATGTTGTTTGCAAAAAGTTTGTCATTGACCACGATTGTAAAGAATTGTATAAAGAGGAACCTTTAACTCCTGAAGAAGACGATTTAACACAAAACACAGAGACATCAGAAGTTACAGAAACAGAAACAGAGACAGAGACAGAGACAGACCAACATCTTAATCAAAGTTATTATCATTGGATTACAAGTAAATTTACATGGTCTCTACAAGCAGAGGCCGTTCCACAAGCAGAGGCCGTTCCACAAGCAGATGCCGTTCCACAAGCAGAGGCCGTTCCACAAGCAGAGGCCGTTCCACAAGCAG
>Ga0070754_10001030_pt1 | contig 23133 bp, 19 predicted proteins | sample VirMetDEL_Sep_01_FD_75181 | JGI IMG/M metagenome (GOLD analysis project Ga0070754, IMG submission 75181) | Aqueous microbial communities from the Delaware River and Bay under freshwater to marine salinity gradient to study organic matter... | ecosystem: Environmental > Aquatic > Marine >... | reverse complement strand
GCGTCCGTGCGGTAGATGTCTTCCGGATCGCCCGAGAGTGCCACCCACCGGAAGGGTCCCTTGCCTTCGCAGAACATGGGGCGGATGTACGCCGGTACGAAGCCGGGGAAGTCGAACGCGTTCTTCACGCCGTGGTCGAAGGCCACCTGGCGGATGTTGTTGCCGTAGTCCACCGTGGGCACGCCCATGGCCTGGAAATCCAGCATGGCCTGCACATGGAGGGCGCAACTGTGCGCGGCGGCCTCGGTCAGGTGCGGGTGCTGCGCCGGGTCGCGCTGCGCTGCGCGCCATTGCTCCAGCGTCCAGCCTGCGGGCAGGTAGCCGTTGATGAGGTCGTGGGCCGATGTCTGGTCGGTCACCAGGCCGGGCTTGAAACCGCTGGCCTGGCAACGCCGCACCAGTTCGGGCATCACTTCGGCGGCATTGCCCAGCAACGCGATCGACACCACTTCCTTGCGGGCGGTGTGCTGCCGCACGAGCGCCAGCGCTTCGTCGATGTCCCGTGCCTGCCTGTCCACGTAGCGGGTGCGAAGGCGGAAGTCGATGCTGCTTTGCTGGCATTCGATGTTGAGTGAGACCGCTCCGGCGAGCGTGGCCGCCAGGGGCTGGGCGCCACCCATGCCGCCCAGGCCGGCGGTGAGAATCCAGCGGCCCGACCAGTCGTCGCCGTGGTGTTGCTTGCCGGCTTCCACGAAGGTCTCGAAGGTGCCCTGCACGATGCCCTGGGTGCCGATGTAGATCCAGCTGCCAGCGGTCATCTGGCCGTACATGAAAAGACCCTTGCGATCCAGTTCGTTGAAGTGTTCCCAGTTCGCCCATCTGGGAACGAGGTTGGAGTTGGCGATCAGCACGCGCGGCGCGTTGGCGTGGGTCTTGAACACGCCCACCGGCTTGCCGGACTGCACCAGCAGGGTTTCATCTGCTTCGAGCTCGCGCAGCGACGCCAGGATCTGGTCGAAGCAGGCCCAGTCGCGCGCGGCGCGGCCAATGCCGCCGTACACCACCAGGTGCTGCGGGTTCTCTGCCACCTCGGCGTCGAGGTTGTTCTGCAACATGCGGTAAGCCGCTTCGGTGATCCAGTTCTTGCAGGTCAGTGCGCTGCCGCGCGGGGCGCGTAGGGTGCGGGTGGGGTCCAGGCGCGGGTCGGTGTTCGTGTTCATGGAGCGGTCAATCCTTGCAGCCAATGCTTAAGGCCTAAATTACTGTACAAATCAGCCTTCTGAGCCTAAATACGTATATACATTATGTTAGGCGGTGGCCGCTTCCGTAAATACAATCAAGCGAGTTTTTCGTTGGTGAAAACCCTTGTCTGAAAGGTCGCAAGTTGTCCAGTATTCGCGAGCCTGCCTATCAGCGCATCAAGTCCCACGTCCTGGCCAACATTCACAGCGGACTCTGGCGGGAAGGCGACCTCATCCCCGGTGAAGAGGCGCTGGCGCGCGAGTTCGGCGTCTCGCGAATGACGGTGAACCGCGCCATTCGCGAACTGAGCGATGAACAGACGGTGGAACGAATCCAGGGCTCGGGCACTTACGTGGCCCAGCAGAAGTACCAGTCCACGCTGGTGGCCATTCGCAACATCGCCGACGAAATTGCAGCGCGCGGGCACGAGCACCGCAGCGACCTGCAGCGACTCGAGCGCGTGAAGGCGCCGGAAGCGCTGGCGCGGCGCTTCCGGCTGGCTGCCGGACATCTCCTGTTTCATTCGATCGTGGTTCATCTGGAAAACGAGAAACCCATTCAGGTGGAAGACCGGTACGTCAACCCGAAGGTCGCGCCCGACTACATGCAGCAGGACTTCTCCTGCCTCACGCCCAACGCCTACCTGATGCGCGTGGCTCCCTTGCAGGGCGTGAAGTTCGCCATCGAGGCCCGCCTGCCGCCGCCCGACGTGCGCGACATGCTCCACATGCCGGATGCGGAACCCTGTCTCGTGCTGCATCGCCAGACCCAGTCGCAAGGCCAGGTGGCGGCGGTCGCGACGCTGTGGCACCCCGCTTCGCGCTACCAATTCACCGGCAGCTTCTGACGCGCTCAGGCGGTCGCCAGCATGCCCGAAAGCACCTCGCGCAGCCGGGCCGGCCGAAGCGGCTTGTGCTCCAGGCGCACGTTTTCTGCAGTGGCACGCTCCTGGTGAACAGGGCTGATGTCTCCGGTCAGCACCACCGCCGGCACATGCGTCCCGCCGCCATTGCGCCGCAACGACTCGATGGCCTCGAAGCCCGTTCCGGCGTTGCCCAGGTGCAGATCCGACAGGATCAGGCGGGGTGTGAGCTGTCCCTCTTCCAGCAGAACCAGCACCCTGTCAGGCGAGGGACCGGCCACCGGCTGGCAGCCCCACTCGCGCAGCATCTCGCTCAGGCCTTCCAGAATGATGGGATCGTTTTCAATGATCGCCACGACACCATCAAGCGTTGCTTCATTGGCGTCCCCATCGGGTACCGCGTGTTCGAGTGCAACGGCCTCACCCATGTGGATGGAAAAGAAGCTGCCTTTTCCCGCCTCTGAAATCACGCTGACCTGTTGATCCAGCAGCGTGGCACATCGGCGCACGATGCCCAGGCCGAGCCCGATGCCCATGTCGAACCGGACCGCTTGCGCGTCGGACGTCACGTAGTCCTTGAAGATGTCGTCGAGCCGTTCGGGCGCAATGCCGACACCGGAGTCTTTCACATGCAGCACCACTTGCCCGCTCTGTACCGTCACCAGCACCTCGATGGTGCCTTGGTCGGTGTACTTGATGGCGTTCGAAACCAGGTTGAAGAGCATGCGGCGCGTCAGGTGGGGATCGGTGCGAATGGCCACCGGGGTGGGGGTCACGCGCAGAGCCAGCCCTTGGTGGTGTGCAATGGGAGCAAAGTTCCGCTGGGTTTCATCCAGCAGTTCCTGCAACGCGACGATGCGCTGGTTGACCGGGAAGTTGCCGCTGTCCATGCGGGTGAAGTCCAGCAGATTGCTCAACATCTCCGAGAGCGAATCCACACACTGGTTAGCCATGGCGAGACGTCCCTGCAAGGTCCGCGGATCCACCGGGCGCTGCAGCGATTCCATGAGCAGGCCGAGGGCGTGCACCGGCTGGCGCAGGTCGTGGCTGGCCGCAGCCAGCAGCAGGGTGCGTGCCTGGGCCATTTCTTCAAGCGTGGTGTTGCGCTGGGCCAGCATCCTGGCCAGATGGGCGTTGCGCAGCTGCAGCTCGAACTTCTGCCGGAGCCCGAGATGGAAGTGTCTCGTCATGACCGTGAACAGGCCCGCGAGCAGGACCAGGGTGATTGCAATGGGGATGCCCGGCCAGCCGCCCCACAACAGCCATGGGGGCGCACCGAAAATCTGCACGGCAATCACCAGTGCCATGAATTGAGGCATGGTGAGCAGCCGCGGCGCCCCGGCAACCAGCATGACGTAGGCGAGTGTCCACAACAGCTTGATTTCCATGGGTGAGCCGGGGAAGGCGATCATGCCTGCTGAGCCCCAGAGTGCGCCGAAGACCGTTGCCGATGCGATCATGGTGCGGTGCCAGGAGCGGCAGCGCGATTTTCGCTCCTCTACGCTCCAGGCGGCGTACTGGCGATTCATCTCCCGTCGCGCCAGGATGTAGATGCCGAAGCTGAGGGCCCACAGAAGGCAGGCCGCGGGCGGGGAGAAGGGCAGCATCAGTGCCAGCAGGCCGCCGAGCATGATGGTGTAGGGAATGACGACCCCCCGTGCCCCAGCCATGGACTGGTCGATCTCCAGGTACTCCAGCTCTCGGGTGAGCTCCGAGTCGCTGAGGCCGAACTGCTGGCGAGAACTCGATTCGTCCAGATCGTGAGTGCCGGACGCTTGAACCGAAGCTGGCTGCCTTGAAGACATGGCGCCAGCTCCCTAGGAGCCTTCAGGCACGCCCGGCCTGTCCACCGGTAGCGTCTGAGCCTCCCGCGAGGCCAGCAGCATGCCGCCGAGAATTTCGCGCAGGCGAGCCGGTGGAACAGGTTTGTATTCCAGCCGGATGTGCTCGGCCCGGCATCGTCTCTCAGGGTCGTGGCCGAGGTCGCCCGTGATCATGATGGCTGGCAGTTGCGAAGCGCCAGGCAGGCTTCGAAGTGCCGCGATCGCATCGAACCCATCGGCCTCCTGGCCCAGGTGAAGGTCCACCACGATCAGCTGCGGTTCCAGTTTCAGCGTTTCGAGCATGCGCAGGACTTGACTGGCGGATGTGGCCGCCACGGGGACATAGCCCCAGAGCCGCAGCGCCTCGACCATGCCCTCCAGGCTTGCTGTGTCGTCGTCGACAAGCGCTACAACCTGGAGCTGCGGAGAAAAACTGGAGGGGCTGGCGCCAGACACACCGATGGGGGAGGTTGCCTGCCCCAGGTGCACGGAGAAACAGCTGCCCTTTCCCAGGCGGGAGCGCACGGACACTCGATGGCCCATGAGATCGGCGCTGCGGCGGACGATGCCAAGGCCCAGCCCGATGCCCCGATCAGGGAGGGGAGCGTCAGCGCTGCCCGTTGCATAGTCTCGAAACATGTCCTCAAGCCGATCTGGCGCGATGCCGATACCGGTGTCCTTGACACGTATGGTGATCTCCTGGTGGGCATGGACCAATTCGATGTCCACGTCCACGTCCACGTCCCCGGTGCGGGTGTACTTGATGGCGTTGGACACCAGGTTGAACAGCACCCGGCGCAGCAGATAAGGGTCTGCGTGTGCATGGACGGGGCTCTGCAGTGGATGTACCCGCAGGCGCAACGATTTTTGACGTGCAACAGGTTCATAAATCCGGGCCACTTCGTCCAGGATGCTCTGCAAGGGAGTGGGCTGCATCTTCACGGGCAGCGAGTCGTCTTCCATGCGCGCGAAATCCAGAAGGGAGGTCAGCATTTCGGCGAGTGTGGCGACGTTTGATGTCGCCATGGCGTGGCGACGTCGCAAGGTCTTGGCATCCTTGCTTTGCTTGGTGGCCTCCATGAGCAAGCCCAGGGCATGCACGGGCTGGCGCAGATCGTGACTGGCGGAAGCCAGCAGCAGGTTTTTCTTGCGGGCCAGACGCTCCATCGCGGTGTTCTGAAGGGCCAGGTCGGTGCTCAGTTCCTCAAGGCGAATCTGCAGCTCGAACGCTTTTCGCTGGTCGCGGTGAAAGTGCTGCGCCAGGAGGAGGAAAGGCACGGCCAGCATCATGAGCGCGGGCGCTATCGAGGAACCCGGTTCGTCACTCCAGTACAGCCACGCCACGCAGAGAAAGATCAGGGGTGGGGACGCCAGCGCGATGAACTGGGAGAAGGTGACCAGGCGCGGCGCCGCCGCCACCACCATGGTCAGGATCAGCGTCCAGAGCAACTGGATCTCGAGTGGGGAATCGGGAAAGGCGAACAGCGCGGCGGCGCCCAGCAGACTGCCAAAGACGAAGGCATTGGCCACCGCAACACGGCGCCAGTGGTGCACATGCAGCTTGCGCTCGGCCACGCTGAGCTGGGCGTACTGCGCATTCATGTGAACACGCACGGCCAGAAAGAGGGCAAAGCCGAGTGCCCACAGCACGCTGGCCCAAGGCGCTGCATACGGCGACATGAGCCAAAGAAATGCGACCAGCACCAGCAGGTGCGGAACGATCACCCCCCGGGAGAGCGACATGGCCTGGTCATTCTCCAGGTACGCCAGTTCCAGTTCCAGTTCCATGCCACTGCGCTCGCGAACAGGAGCGGATGGTTTGTCGACTTCCTCAGTCGGACTCGGCCATGCGTCGCGAGCGGCAGTGGGCATCTACGGTGTCCATGGTCACTGGAAGCCGCCCAGTTCTTATGATTGGCGACTCCGGATTTTTACTCCCATGGGCATTCTGGAGTGGGCGCTTTCCCGGGCCAAGTAGGGAAAATCCTCAATGACGCTGCCACCTGCGTCTGCTCCATCCGTCCGCTTCTCAGGTGAGTTCGGCCATTTCCGGGCGGGTGGTCCGCAAGCCCACTGATGCACGGTGGGCTTGCGCGGGATTGGCCTTGTCACCCTGCCTGGGCAACAGGCTGCTCCACAACCGGACCAACGACGCCCCCTGCATCGCCCCCGGGGCAGGGCGTCGGCGCAGCAGGCGGACTTCGAGCTCGATGTCGAGCGCACCCCCTGCCTGCACCAGCAGCCCCTGGTCCAGCTCGGTGCGCATGTGGTGTTCAGGAAGGAACGCGATGCCCATGCCCGCCATGGCCATGGCCTTCAGTGTGTCGAGCGAGTCGGATTCGAACACCCGATGCAGGTGCGTGGTGTGCGATTGCCGCCGCAGTGCCGACTCAATGGCGCGCGCCATTCCTGTGTCGGTCGCATGGGCCAGGAAGGCCTGGGGCTGGCGGGGCTGCCCGTGCAGCGCATGGATGGGGGCTCCGCAGGCCTTCGGGCGCGAGCAGGGCAGAAGCCGTTCACGACCCAGGGAGAGAAACTCGCAGTCATCGGCTTCACGGGCCAGGTGCAGGTCGTCGCCGGCATGCGCCAGCAGCAGGTCGCAGCCGCCGTCGAGCAGGTGCTGCAGCGCTGCGTCGGGTTCGAGCACCGTCATGCGCGTGCCCGTGCCTTCCAGGACGCTGGCCAGGCCGGTGATCCACCGGGGGAAGAAGCCACTGGCGAGCACGGGCGATGCCGCGAACGCCACCGTGTCGTGATGCGACGGCGCGTGGGCTTGCAGCATGGCGTGCGTGCGCCGCAGCGCTTCGGTGAGCTCGGGGGCCTTCTTGAGCAGCTCGAGCCCGGCCGGTGTGAACTGAAGCGGCTGCCTGCTGCGGTCCACCAGGGTGGCGTCTGCCCAGTGTTCCAGCGAGCGGATGCGGCGTGAGAACGCGGGCTGTGTGATGTGGCGCAACCGCGCCGCGCGGCTGAAGCTGCGGGTCTGCGCCAGCGTCATGAAATCGGTCAACCAGTCGGTCTGCATGGGCCGGCCAGCTTATCCACGCGCGGGCCGCGCGTGGCCGCCCGTTGATAAGTTGCGTCCCTGCGGCTCCCAGCGAATGCTTTGCGGCCACACAAGGCAGCCACGGTGCTTGCACACGTCTGCCAGAATCGCCGTCTGCCCATGACCACTTCCACTGCGCTCCCCCAGGCCTCGCACGGCCCCCTCATCGCCAACCTGCTCGCCCAGCTCGCCTTCGGTCTGGTGGCCATGACGATCTGCATTCCCTCCATGCAGGAATGGGGCGCGCAGTTTGGATCGAGCCAGGCGGCCGTGCAGCTCACCTTCAGCGGCTACGTGGCGGCTTACGGGGGACTGCAACTGATCTATGGCCCGCTGTCGGACCGGCTCGGGCGCAAGAAGATCCTGCTGTTCGGCCTCGCCCTGGCTGCGTGGGTTCGGCGCTGGGTGCGCTGGCCACCGACCTCACCCAGCTCACGGCCGCGCGGGTGCTGCAGGGCGCGGGTGCCGCTGCCGGCATGGTGGTCGGGCGCGCCATGGTGCAGGACCTTTTTCACGGGCCCGAGCGCACCCGTGTCATGGCCTGGATCGGCATGGCCATGGGCCTGTGCCCGCCGCTGGCCACCATCGTGGGCGGGCAACTGCACGTTCAGCTCGGCTGGCAGGCCAACTTCGTCCTCATGACGCTGATCGCGCTCGTGTTGCTGGTGGCCGCCTGGCGCGGCCTGCCGGACCACACGCCCGCCACCACCGTGCAACCCCACTGGCTGGGCGCCATGCTCGCGTCCTACGCGCGGCTGGCGCGAGAGCCGGCTTTCCTGCTGTACGTGGTCATCCTCGCCATGACCACCGCCACGTTCTACGCCTTCCTGGCGGGCGCCCCCATCGTGCTGGGCAGCTACGGCGTGGGCCCGGACCGCATCGGCTACTACATCATGTGCGTGCCGCTGTCGTACATCGTGGGCAACTACCTCATCACCCACATGGCGCACCGCGCGGGCGACCGCACCATGATGCGCCTCGGCCAGGCCTCGACCATCAGCGGGCTCTCGCTCATGCTGGTGCTGGGCATCGCCGGAGTCGACACGCCGCTGGCGTTCTCGCTGCCACTCATCCTGCTCGGTCTGGGACACGGTCTTCTGGTGCCGGCGGCGCTGGTGGGCACCGTGGGCCTGTTGCCCGCGCTGGCAGGGTCGGCTGCCGCCGTGGCCGGGCTGGCGCAGCAGGTGCTGGGCGCGTTCAGCGGCTATGCGGTGGGGCTGGTGCCGCACGACGGCGCGGTCAACCTGGGCTGGATCATGCTCGGCTTTGCGCTGTGTGCGGCCGCGGCCCAGCTGGCACTGCACCGGCGCAGGGGCTGAGTCACTGCCATTCCAGGTCGAGCAGTTTCCAGTCGTCGCCCTCGCGCCGCCAGCGCAGGTTGATGGCGTAGGGCGCGAGGCGTTCGGGAATCAGACCCTGCGCACCTGAGAGCACCACCTGTGCCTCGGTCTGGCCGGTCAGTGGCGTGGCCGGGTCCACCCGGCTGCGGCGCGTCACCGCCACCACCTTCACGTTCGGGTACCGCAGGAACAGCAGCGTCATGGTCTTCTGCGCCCACTCGCGGTCGAGCTCGGCCTGCGCCCGAAAGCGCGGGTGCAGCATGTCCATCACCGCGCCCGTCCTCTTCGCTTCGATGTGATCCTGCAGTTGCTGCACCGCGGCTTCCAGGGATGCCTGTGGGTCGTCCCTGGCGCAACCGGCGAGCATGAGCGACGAGGAGAGCGCCAGCAGGGCGCATCGGCGGGTGAAAGCCATCAAGAATCCTCCTTTTGCGGCGTGGCGGGCTTTGAGCCGCGAGTATGCGGGCCCTGCGCCGTCGTGCAGGCAATGGTCAGACACATCATTCATTGCTAATATCGGCATCGTTTTTTCTGGTCGTTCACTCCCTTCCACCTCTCACCTCAGGAGAACTTCATGAAATCCCGCCTTCTCGCCCTCGCTGCCGTGACGCTCATCGGCACCGCTGCCTGGGCTGGCCCGCAAGACCCCTCGCCTTTCGACGGCACACGTTACGCGCCCCAGAAAGCGCTCTACGACTTCAACTTCGCCAAGCCACTCGAAGGCAAGGCGGCGTTCGGCTATGTCAAGAACCACCTGCGCGCCATCAAGGAATACGGCGACCCGGCCAAGTCGCACATCGTGATCGTGGCGCACGGCAACGAGCTGCATGCGTTCTCGCGCCTCAACCGTGCGGCTTACCCGGACATGTACGACGAACTCAAGGCCCTGAAGGATGCGGGCGTGACCATCCGCGTGTGCAGCAATGCCGCGCGTTCGCGGGGCTACAAGCCGGACGAGTTCTACGACGTCATCACCGTGGTGCCCGCGGCCGTGATCGACCTCGCCAAATGGCAAAACGAAGGCTACAGCTACATGTACGCCGAGATGTTCCCGCGCCTTACACGCGAGGAACTGGTCAAGCAGACCGTCGAACTGCAGTAAGGGGCTCTCGCTGGTTCAGGCCGTTTCCGCCTGAGCCAGTGCATCGGTGGCGCGCAGTGCCTCGGCCTCGGTTCGGTACAGGTGCAGGCGCGGGCCCTCGTCCAGGTGGCCGGCGAGCCTGAGCACGTTTTCCACTGGCAGCTTGATGCCCACCAGGTGAAGCTCGATGCGCTGGTCGTCGAGCTGTTGGCGCAGCCGGCCGAAGGCTTCCACGCCGGTGGCGTCGATCCAGTTGATCGGGTGCGCGACCAGCACCACGTGGCGTGTGTCGGGGTGCGCGGTCACGTGCTCGGCAATGGCGCGCTCGAAACCGGCGGCGGTGGCGAAATCGAGTGCGGCGTCCATGCGCAGCGCGTACAGGTGCGGCGCCAGCGGTGGCAGCTTCCAGAGGTGGCGGTCGCGCAGGCTGCCATCGGCGTGCAGGCCCACTTCGATGATGCGGGGGTGAAGCCGCAAATACAGGAAGTGCGAGAGCGCCATGAGCACGCCGGCGATCACGCCCCAGTACAGGCGCGGCGCGGCCAGCACCGTCACGCCAAAGGTGATGCCCGCGATCACCGCTTCCACGCGAGAGAGTTTCCACAGGTGGGTGAACGATCGCGGCTTGATCAACCCCATCACCGCCACCAGCACGATGGCCGCCAGCACGCCCAGCGGCACGTGGTGCAACAGCGGCGTGAGCAGGAGCAAGGCCAGCAACACCACCCCCACCGAGAACACCGTCGCCCATCCGGTCTTGGCGCCGGCATACAGGTTGAGTGCCGAACGCGAGAAGGAAGAACTGGTGGGGAAGGCGCCGCTGAAGCCCGCAGCCAGTTTGGCCAGGCCCTGGCCGATCAGGTCCTGGTCCTGGTCCCAGCGCTGGCCGCGCTGGCTGTTGTCCACCTTGGCGCTGGAAGCGGTCTCCAAGAAACTCACCAGCGTGATCACCAGCGTGGGCACGATCAGTTGCCCCAGCGTCGACCACCCGGGCCAGTTCGGCAGATAGGGCATGGGCAGCCCCTGTGGCAGCGCGCCAATGACCGCACCGCCCCGCGCTTCGAAGCCCACCGCGTAGCTGATGGCCGCACTCCCCACCACCACCGTGAGCACGGTCGGAAAGCCCGGGCGCAGCCGGCGGGCCAGAATCAGCAGGGCGAGGCTGGCCACGCCGAACACCATGGCGGGCCAGTGCCATTGCGGCTGGGTCAACAGCGTGTCCCATGCGGCCAAACCCAGCAGCGCCGGCAACTGCGACGCGATGATCAGCACGGCCGCCGCCTGCGTGAACGCCATGAGCACAGGCGAGTTCACGAGGTTGAGCAACCAGCCGAAGCGCGCGAACCCCAGCACGATCTGCAGCACGCCCGAAAGCAATGCCAGCCACACCGCGAGCGCGATCCACTGCGCACTGCCCGGCTCGGCCAGCCCGGTGAGTGAGGCGCTCACCAACAGGCAGGTGAGCGCCGTGGGTCCGACCGCGAGACGCGGCGACGCGCTGAACAGCACCGCGATCAGCGCCGGCAGCAGCGACGCATAGATGCCCGTGATGAGCGGCATGCCCGCCAGCGCCGCATAGGCCACGCCCTGCGGAATCACCATCAGCCCCACCGTGAGCCCGGCCATGGCCTCGCCGCGCAACAGCGTCGCGTCGGGGCGGGGCCAGGTCAGGAAGGGGAACAGGCGATTCAGGCGCGACATGCCCTGATCGTAGCGGCAGACTTGGCGGTGCTCAGCGCTGGGGCATGTCCTTGGCGGAGTAGCCCAGGCTGACCGTGGCGTCCGTTGGAATCGGCGGCACGCTCTCGTTCCATTTCAACCACTGCGCGCGCATGCGCTCCAGCCGCTCGGGCTCGCGGCCGGCCAGGTTGGCGCGTTCGCGCTCGTCCTTGCCGATGTTGAACAGGTATTCATGGCCGTCCACCTGCAGGTACTTCCAGTCGCCATCGCGCAGGGCCCGCTGGCCCCGGTGGTTCATGCGCCAGTAGAGCGGCCGCTCGAAGCGATGGGCGGGGTCGCGCAGCACCTTGAGCAGGCTCACCCCGTCCAGCGGCCAGTCGGGATCGGGCTGTCCGCCACCGGCGTCCAGCAGGGTGGCCGACCAGTCCATCGTCATGCAGTGCTGTGTGCTCACCGTGCCGGGGGCAATGGCGGCGGGCCAGTGCGCGATCCACGGCACGCGGATGCCGCCTTCGGTCAGGTCCATCTTGCCGCCCACCAGTGGCCAGCTGTCGGAGAACCGCTCGCCGCCGTTGTCGATGGTGAACACGATCAGGGTGTTCTCTTCGAGCCCGTGCACGCGCAGCGCCGCCATGAGTTTGCCGATGCCTTCGTCCATGTGATGAATCATGCGGCGGTAGGTGTGGATGTCGCCGCCGTGAAGATGGAACAGGTTCTTCGCCACGTCGCTCGCCACGTGCGCGTCGTCGCGCGTTTCCCAGGGCCAGTGGGGCGCGGTGTAGTGCAGGCTCAGCAGGAACGGCTTGCCGGCCTTCGCATCGGCCGCGCGCTGGTGTACGTGGTCCACCGCGCGCTGCGACAGCACGTCGGTGAGGTAGCCCACTTCGTGGTGTTCGTCCTCGTCGATGTAGAGGTCGTGTTCGCCACTGGACGAGCAGTGCGTGAAGTAGTCGACCCCGCCGGCCATGATGCCGAAGAACTCGTCGTAACCCGAGCGGCGCGGCCCGAACGAAGGCGGGTAACCCAGGTGCCATTTGCCGATGAGGGCGGTGTGGTAGCCCGACTTCTTCAGCAGCGAAGGCAGCGTGGGCACTTCGGGCGGCAGGCCCAGCGTGCTGCTGCCCTTGCTGCGGCTGTTGATGGGTTCCTCCATGGCGCCGCGCAAGCGGTACTGGTAGCGCATGGTGATGAGCGCGAAGCGCGTGGGCGAGCACACCGGCGAGTTCGAATAGCCCTGGGTGAACTTCATGCCGCCGGCGGCCAGGCGGTCGATGTTCGGCGACACCGCACCGAAGTTCGCCTCGCGTCCGCCATAGCAGCCGAGGTCCGCGTAGCCAAGGTCGTCGCAGACGATGTAGATGATGTTGGGGCGCTGGCTCGACATGAAAACGCTCACTCCACCTTCATGCCGGTGGCCTTCACGATCGGGCCGTAGCGGTTGTAGAGCGCGTCCATGCGCTGGCTGGCCGCCGCACCCGTGAGGCCTTCATAGAAGAGGTCGAGCGTGGCCATGCGGGCCTGCAGATCGGGCCGCTTGAGCGCGTCGACGATGCCTTTCTGCAAGGTCTGCACCACGGCATCGGGTGTGGCGGCGGGCACCATCACGAGGTACAGCACCTCCTGCTCCAGACTCTTCAATCCCGCTTCGGCGACCGTGGGCAGTTCGGGCGCGAGGCGCGAGCGCTGACGGCTGGTCACGGCCAGCGCGGTGATCTTGCCGGCCTGCACGTGCGGCAGCATGCCCGGGGTGGCCAGCACGCCACCATCCACCTCACCCGCGAGCACAGCCGTGACCGCTGGTGTGTTGCCGCGGTAGGGCACGTGCGTGATCTTCGCCTGCGTCGATTCCTTGATCACTTCCACCGCGAGGTGGCCCGGGCTGCCACTGCCCGCCGAGCTGAAGTTCAGGCCCCTGGTTTTTGCCGCATCGATCATGGCGGCCAGCGTCTTGATGCCGGTGCCGGGGTGCACGCCCACCAGAAGCCCGGAGGAAGCCATCACGACCACCGGCTTGAAGTCGGCGGTCTTGAAGCCCATGTTCTTGTAGAGGTAAGGGTTGACCGTGAAGATGGTGTCGATGCCGAACAGCACGGTGTATCCGTCGGGTGCGCTCTTGGCCACATCGGCGGCACCAATGTTGCCGGCCGCGCCCGCCTTGTTCTCCACCACGAAGGATTGCTTCATGGTGTCCTGCAGCACGGCGGCCACCGAACGCGCGAGCAAGTCCGACGGGCCGCCCGCGGGGAAGTTGTTGACGAAGCGCACGGGCTTGGACGGGTAGGCATCTTGCGCGGCAGCCAGCGGAACCACGGTGGCGGCGAGCAGGGCGACGGCGAAACCGAGAGCGGAAATCTTCATGTGGTGTTCGGTGGAGTTGGAGAGGAAAGAGGGTCAGGGCTGGTAGCCCGATTTCTGCACCACGGGGGCCCATTGCGCGCGGTAGGCCGCGAGGGAAGTGCGGGTCTGCGCCGGAGAGCTGGCCACGGGACGCATGCGGGCTTCAGTGAAGCGTTGCACGGTCTGCGGGTCCTGCATCACTTCGCGAATCGCCTGGCCCAGTTGCTCCACGCGCGCAGCGGGCGTGCTCGCCGGTGCAAAGAAGGTGTTCCAGCCGTCGGCACTCAGGTTCAGGCCCGCTTCCACAAAGGTGGGGATGTTCGGCGCGAAAGGCGAGCGTTTCGCGCTCGATACCGCGAGGATGCGGATCTTGCCCGCCTCGTGCTGCGGCAACAGCGTGTCGAAGGTGTCGAAAGCCACCGGCACCTGGCCGCCGATGAGGTCGGAGGCCAGCGGTCCCGATCCGCGGTAGCCGATCACCTGCGCCTTCACGCCGGCCTTTTCGCCCACCATCAGGCCGAAGAAGTGAGGCAGGCTGCCCGTGGCCGGCACGCCGAAGTTGGCCTGCTCGGGGTTCGCGCGAAGCCAGGCCAGCAGGTGGTTGAGTTCGCGCACCGGCACGCCCGCGCCCACGGCCACACCGAATTCGTAGGCATTGGCCTGAGACACCGCCTGGAAGTCCTTCTCCGGGTCGTAACCCGCGTCCTTGAACACCAGTGGCGCCACCACCATCACCGCTGGGTTGCCCATGAGGAGCACGTTCTGGCTGGCCGGCGCGTTGCGCAACTGCTGGGCGGCCAGGCGTCCACCCGCGCCGGTGCGGTTCTCCACCACCACCGTGGTGCCCAGCTTCGGCCCGAGCTTGTCGGCCACCAGACGCGCCACGCGGTCGGTGGAGCCACCGGGTGCATAGGGCACCACGATGCGCAAGGGCCCGTCCTGCGCCAGGGCGTGCAGGGGCAGGGCGGTGGTGGCTGCCACGGCAGCGGTGAGCGTGATCATCTGGCGGCGAGTCTTCATGGTGTCTCCTTGAAGTAACCGGGGTTTCCCGGTGCAGCTCACCATGCTATGCACGCACAATCAATTGCAGAAATCAATCATTGCGGGTGTTTTCCCCTACATGCTGGAGCCAAGCCCACACGACCGCCTTGCCGATCCGCGCCACCAGGCCGATCTGCTGCTCTACCGCCTCTACCGCATCCACATCACCGCGGGTCGACTGGTGGTGCACATGTGCGAGACCGACTACGGCATCACCCGGCGCGAGTGGCGCATCCTGTCGTTTCTGGCCGAGCGCGAGGGGGCGCTGTCCTCTCAACTGGCCGAGCACGCCATGCTGGATCGCGCCCGCACCTCGCGCACGCTGACCTCGCTCGCGACCAAGAAACTGGTGTCGCGCCAACCGCGCCCATCGGACCGGCGCGAGGTGCATGTGTTCCTGACCGAAGAGGGCCGGCGCCTCTATGGCGAGATCTATCCGCGCGTGGCCGCGATCAACCGGGAAATCGTCGCCACGCTGAGCGCGGCCCAGCGCGCCGTGCTCGACACCGCTGTCGACACCCTGCAGGCCGAGGCCAGCCGCATGGTGGCGGCCCGCAAGGATTTGCCCCCTGCGGTGGACGGCGCGGAATGACACAGGCGATAATGCAGGCCCTCATCGACGGCACGGCTGGCGCACCTTCCAGGCGCTGGCGGTGCCGGCCCTTGCTGACAGACTCGCTCCACTGCGGGAACACCTGACACATCGGGCCACCGCCGCCGTCGTTTCCCTCACCACCGAATTGGTGCCACCGCAGCCACCCGTGCCCGCTCAGGGCCGGGCGCATCGACCGTCTTCCAAAGGCGGCGCTTGGGCCAGGTCACTCATTCTTCCGGAGGAGTCCTTCATGCAACTCATTGTCTCGGCCAGCGTCATCCTGGCCATCGTCATCTGGGGCGTTCTCGCCCCGGCATCACTGGCCTCGGTGTTCGACACCGCACTGGCCGCCACCACGCGCGATTTCGGCTGGTTCTACCTCTGGGTGGTGCTCGGCCTCGTGGTGTTCGCGCTGGTGCTCGCCTTCAGCCGCTATGGCGACCTCAAGCTCGGCGGCGAGGACGACGAGCCTGAGTTCTCGCTCGGCTCGTGGTTCTCCATGTTGTTTGCCGCCGGTATGGGCATCGGCCTGGTGTTCTGGGGCGTGGCCGAGCCGATATCGCACTACGGCGGACCGCCGCCCGGCATCGCGCCCAACACGCCGGAAGCCGCCAACGCCGCCATGCGCTACAGCTTCTTTCACTGGGGCCTGCACCCCTGGGCGGTCTACAGCGTCGTGGCACTCGCCATTGCGTTCTTCCAGTTCCGCCGTGGCGGTTCCGCGCTGGTGAGCACGTCGGTGCAAAGCCTGCCCTGGGGGCCGATGAAGAAACTCGGGCCGGTGGTGAACGTATTGGCGGTGATTGCCACCGCTTTCGGCGTGGCCGCCTCGCTGGGCATGGGCGCGTTGCAGATCAACAGCGGCCTCAACGCCATGTTCGGGTTGCCGGTGGGTGATGCGTCACAGGTCGGCATCATCGTCGTCACCACGGTGCTGTTCCTGGCCTCGGCCGTCACTGGCGTGACGCGGGGCATCAAGTGGCTGTCCAACATCAACCTGGTGCTGGCCTCGCTGCTGGCGCTGGCGGTGTTCGCATTCGGGCCCACCGTGGCCATCATCGACACCTTCACCACCACGCTGGGCAGCTACGTGAGCGAGTTCGTGCGCATGAGCCTGCGCATGACGCCCTTTCGCGACAGCGGCTGGGTGAGTGGCTGGACGATCTTCTACTGGGCCTGGTGGGTGAGCTGGTCGCCCTTCGTGGGGCTGTTCATTGCGCGCGTCTCGCGTGGTCGCACCATCCGCGAATTCGTGCTGGGCACCATGCTGGCGCCCACGCTGGCGGCCTTCATCTGGTTCTCGGTATTCGGTGGCACCGCGCTGAACATGGAAATCATGCAGGGCTTGCCGCTGGCCGAAGCGGTCAAGGCCGACGTTTCCACCGCCCTGTTCGCACTCTTCGACGCCTTGCCCATGGCCGGCCTGATGTCCGGCGTCGCCACCATCCTCGTGATGCTCTTCTTCGTCACCTCGGGCGACTCGGCCACGCTGGTGCTGGGCATGATGAGCTCGGGCGGCAACGAGAACCCGACCGCCCGCGTGAAGATCATCTGGGGTGTGCTGATCTCCGGCATCGCCATCAGCCTGCTGCTGGCCGGTGGGCTCAAGGCGGTGCAGACCGCCACCATCGTGTTCGCGTTGCCCTTCACCCTGGTGATCGTGCTCATGGCCGTGGCTTTGTGGCGCGGGGTGCGCGACGACTACCACGAAGCGCAGCGCCGCGAACGTGATCTGCGCCGCCGCATGCGCAGCATGGTGGAGCAAACACCGGCTCCATGACGTTCGAACTGCTGCTTGCGCTGGGCAAGAGCTTCCTGTTCGTGTTCGCCGCGCTGCTGCCGATCCTGAACCCGGCCGCCACGGCGCCCATCTTCCTCGGCCTCACGGAGGGCGCCTCGGCATCCACGCGTGCGCTGCTGGCCCGGCGCATCGCCCGCAACATGATCTTTCTCATGGTGGGTTCCATGCTGGTGGGCAGCTACGTGCTGGATTTTTTCGGCATCTCGCTGCCCATCGTGCGCGTGGGGGGCGGGCTCATCGTGGCCTCGGCCGCATGGCGCCTGCTCAACACCAGCCACGCCAGCGACGACCGTCGCACGGCGCTGGCTGAAGCCTTCACGCCCGAGCAGGCCCGGCGCCAGGCCTTCTACCCGCTCACCTTTCCCATCAGTTGCGGGCCGGGCTCCATTGCCGCAGCGATCACCGTGGGCGTGGCACTGCACGACCAGCAGCTCGGCATGTCGCTGGCGCGCATTGGCGGCGGCGTGCTCGCGGTTCTTGCGGTCGGCGTGGTGCTTTACCTCGCCTTTCGCTACGCCCAGCGCCTGCTGCGGCCGCTGGGCGAGGCGGGCACGGTGATCTTCCTGCGACTTTCGGCGTTCATCCTGCTGTGCCTGGGCGTCCAGATCGTCTGGGACGGATTGAGCGAGTTGCTGCGGAGTTTGATCGTGACTTGATGCATTTCCCCCTTCCTGCGATGGGCGTCTGGACCTAGACTGGGCCATCATTCCATCCTGGAAGGCCCGGCATGAGAAGGCGAACCCGGTTGCTGCTGGCGCTCGTGGCGCTGCTGACCCTGCTTTCGGCCAGTTTCCTGTGGTGGCAGTCGGAGCGGTCCCGCCTGATGCAGCGCAACCAGCTGCTGGCGCAGGCCGAGCAGCGCAGCCTGCAACTGGCCGACGCCATGGCCAACCAGGTGGGGGCGCTGCTGAGCGTGCTCGATCTGGAGCTGAACGGCTTGCGCCGTGAGTGGGCGCGCGATCCCGAGACTGTGGATGCCGAGGCGCAGGCCCTGATGACGGCGCTGCCCATGGGCTTTGTCACCCACGTTTCGGTGACCGACGTCCAAGGGTTCGTGGTGTACAACAGCCGTGGCATGCCCGATCGCGTGTACGTGGGCGATCGCGAGCATTTCCAGTTTCTGCAGAAGTCCGGCGCCGACCGTCTGGTCGTGGGCAAGCCGGTGTTCTCGCGTGTCGTCAACGAATGGGTTTTCGTGGTCAGCCGCCCCTTGCTGCGCAACGGCCGATTTGACGGATCCGTGCAGTTTCTCGTTTCCACGGACTACCTCTCGCGCCGGCTCGCCGCCTTGCAACTCTCGCCCAGGGATGTGATCGCCCTGATTCATCCCGACGGCAGCTTCATGGCCCGCAGCCGCGATAACGCCGCCGCGATGGGGCAGAGCGTGCCAGCCGACCGGCCTTTCCTGGTTCCCGGCAGCAGCGAGCAGGGCGGCATCTTCCATACGGCGGGCTTGCTGGACGGCACGCCGCGCACCTATGGCTGGCGCCGCCTTCCAGACCACGGGTTGATCGTGGCCATCGGGCTGGAGAAAGCGTCGGTGCTGGAGCCGGTAGAGGCGGGTCTGGCCAGCGCACGGGCCATCACCAGCGTCCTTGCCCTGCTGTTGCTGCTGTGCGGCGGCTACATCGTGTGGCTGCTGCTTCGCGCCGAGCGGGCGCAGGTGGCGCTCAAGGACAGCGAGGCGCGCCTGAAGGAAGCCCAGCAGCTTGCCCGGCTGGGTGGCTGGCAGCTGGACCTGCGCGACAACCGACTCATCTGGTCCGACGAGATCTACCGCATCCTGGAGGTCGACCCGTCCGAGGCGCCTTCGTACAAGCACTTCATTGACGCCGTGCACCCGGACGACCGTGCGCTCGTCAACCGCACCTACAAGATCTCCGTGGAGGGCCGCAAGCCGTACGACGTGGTGCACCGCCTCCTGATGAGCGATGGCCGCGTGAAGCACGCGCGCGCAGCCGGATTCACCCAGTTCGACGGCGACCAGCCCGCGCGCAGCGTGGGCACCCTGCAGGACATCACCGAAGTGCACATGGCAGAAGAAGCCCTGCGCAAGCTCAACGAGGAACTGGAAGTGCGGGTGGCCGAGCGCACGCGCGAACTCTCCATGTTGAACCGCGAGCTCGAGGCCTTTGCCTACAGTGTCTCGCACGACCTGCGCACGCCGCTGCGCACCATCGACGGCTTCGCGCGCATCATCGAGGAAGACGACGGCGACAAGCTCAGCCCGCAGGGCCGGAGCCACCTGAGACGCATCATCGCGGCGGTGCACCGCATGGGCCGGCTCACGTCGGACCTGCTCGCGCTCGCCCAGGTCAGCCGGGCCGAACTGCACCGCGAAAACGTGGACCTGAGCGCCCAGGCGCGCACCGTGGCCGACGAACTGGCCCGCAGCGATCCCGAGCGCACCGTCGACTGGCACATCGAGGACGGCCTGCAGGTCACTGCCGATCCCGGCCTGATGCGGGTGGTGCTGGAGAACTTGCTGGGCAATGCGTGGAAGTACACCGGCCAGACGGCAAGAGCACGCATCGAATTCACGCGCAGCCCGCATGCAGGGGACGACGGTTCGCTGGAATTCTGCGTGCGCGACAACGGCGCCGGTTTCGACATGACCTACGCCTCGCAGCTCTTCGACCCCTTCAAGCGGCTGCACCGCCCGCAGGAGTTCGAAGGCTCGGGCGTGGGCCTGGCCACCGTGCACCGCGTGATAGAGCGCCATGGCGGGCGCGTGCGCGGCGAAGGCGCGGTGGGGCAGGGCGCGGCGTTCTACTTCAGCGTGGCCGCGCCCGGCTACTGACGAGCTTCACCTCAGGTCGTAGCGGTCCAGGTTCATCACCTTGGTCCAGGCGGCGGCGAAGTCGCGCACGAAGTTGTTCTGTGCATCGCTGGACGCATACACCTCGGCCAAGGCGCGCAGCACCGAGTTCGAGCCGAACACCAGGTCCACGGCGGTGCCCGTCCACTTGAGTGCTCCGCTCGTGCGGTCGCGGCCTTCCAGCACGCCCGGCGTGGTGGCGGACTTCGTCCACGCGGTGCGCATGTCCAGCAGATGGATGAAGAAGTCGTTCGTCAACGTGCCGGGGCGGTTTGTGAACACACCGTGCGCGCTCTGGCCGGCGTTGGCGTTCAGGGCGCGCATGCCGCCGATGAGCACCGTCATTTCCGGAGCGGTGAGCGTCAGCAGGTTGGCCCTGTCGAGCAGGCGCTCGGCCACCGAGTTTTCAAGCCCGGCCTTTGCGAAGTTCCGAAAGCCGTCGGTGGTGGGCTCCATCACGGCAAAGGCTTCCACATCGGTCTGGTCCTGGGAAGCATCGGTGCGGCCCGGCGAGAAAGGCACGGTCACGCTGTGGCCCGCCTTGCGGGCCGCTTCCTCCACGGCGGCGGAGCCGGCCAGCACGATCAGGTCGGCCAGCGAAATCTTCTTGCCGCCCGACTGCGCGGCATTGAATTCCTCCTGAATCGCTTCGAGCTTCCGCAGCACCTTGGCCAGCTCGGCGGGCTGGTTCACTTCCCAGTCCTTCTGCGGTGCCAGTCGAATGCGCGCGCCGTTCGCACCGCCACGCTTGTCCGATCCGCGGAAAGTTGCGGCCGATGCCCACGCGGTGATGACGAGCTGCGAAACCGTCAGGCCAGAGGCCAGCACCTTGGCCTTGAGCGCGGCCACGTCGGCCTCGTTCACCAGCGGGTGGTCCACAGCAGGAACCGGGTCCTGCCAGATCAGTTCTTCCTTCGGCACCAGCGGGCCGAGGTAGCGCGAGAGCGGCCCCATGTCGCGGTGCGTGAGCTTGAACCAGGCGCGCGAGAACGCATCGGCAAACTCCTGCGGGTTCTGATGGAAGTGGCGGGAGATCTTTTCGTAGGCCGGGTCCATGCGCAGGGCCAGATCGGCCGTGGTCATCATGGGCGCATGGCGCTTTGCCGGGTCGTGCGCATCGGGCACGAGCGTGGCGGCAGCGGGGTCCTTCGGTTTCCATTGGTGCGCACCGGCAGGGCTTTTCGTGAGCTCCCATTCGTGTCCGAACAGTGTGTCAATAGCTCATGTCCCACTGGGTCGGGGTAGGCGTCCACGCGCCTTCGATGCCGCTGGTGATGGTGTTCACACCGTGGCCGGCGCCAAAACTGTTCTTCCAGCCCAGGCCCTGTTCTTCCAGTGTGGCGCCTTCGGGTTCCTTGCCCATGTACTGGCCCGGGTCGCCCGCGCCGTGGCACTTGCCAAAGGTGTGGCCGCCGGCCACCAGGGCCACGGTCTCGTAGTCGTCCATGGCCATGCGGGCAAAGGTGTCGCGGATGTCGCGCGCGGAGGCCATCGGGTCGGGCTTGCCATTGGGGCCTTCGGGGTTCACGTAGATCAGGCCCATCTGCACGGCGCCCAGTGGGTTCTCGAGTTCGCGCTCACCGCTGTAGCGCTGGTCACCCAGCCATTCGGCCTCGGGGCCCCAGTCAATGTCTTCAGGTTCCCACACATCGGGCCGGCCGCCCGCGAAGCCGAAGGTCTTCAAGCCCATCGAATCCAGGGCCACGTTGCCGGTCAGGATCATCAGGTCGGCCCACGACAACTTGCGCCCATATTTCTGCTTGATCGGCCACAACAGGCGGCGCGCCTTGTCCAGGTTTCCGTTGTCGGGCCAGCTGTTGAGCGGTGCGAAGCGCTGTGTGCCCGAACCCGCACCACCGCGCCCATCGGCAATGCGGTAGGTGCCAGCGCTGTGCCAGGCCATGCGAATGAAGAAGGGCCCGTAGTGGCCGTAGTCGGCCGGCCACCAGTCCTGCGAGTCGGTCATCAGCGCATGCAGGTCCTTGATCACCGCGTCCAGGTCCAGCGTCTTGAATTCTTTCGCGTAGTCGAACTCATCGCCCATTGGATCGTTCAAGGGTGAATGCTGGTTGAGCAGCTTCACATTGAGCTGGTTGGGCCACCAGGTGGCGTTGGTGGAAGCACCGCTGATGGTGTTGCGGGGCGCGCCCGAGAAAGGGCACTTGGCTTCGGTCGACATAGGGTTCTCCATTGGGGTTGTTGTTCGTGCAAGGGTGAGTCGGCAGTCTAGTTTCTGCCGATCGTTCGTCCAACAAAGTTTTCCCAATGGCGGCCATAGCCCAGCAATGTGCCCGGCTTTCACGAGCACGCCGCACCGGTGCAGGCAATCAGCCGCGCAACACGTCGCGGATCGTGGGATCCCTGTCGAACTGCGACTTGGCGAACGGGCAGAGCGCGATCACCTTGGTCTTCGACTCGCGGGCCCAGGCCACCAGCGCATCGAGCAATTGCCGCCCCATGCCTTGCCCCTTCAGGCTTTCGTCCACCTCGGTGTGGTCGATGACGATGAGCGATTCGTTGACCCGGCTGTAGGTCATCTCGGCCAGGCGCTTGCCTTCGTGCTGGAACACGAAAGCGCCCTTGGAGCCTTCTTCCAACTGCTGTATGGGGTGCGTCATGGGTTCACTCCTGGGCCAGCACGTCGCGAATCGATGGATCGCGATCGAACTGCACTTTCACATACGAACAGACCGGGATCACCTTGGTGGTGTTCTCACGCGCCCAGGCCACCATGGCGTCCTGCAGCTGGCGGGCCACCCCATGCCCGCGCAGGATCGGGTCCACGAACGTGTGGTCCACCACCACCAGCGTCGGGTTGGTGCGGGTGTAGGTCATTTCGGCGATGCGCCGGCCATCGCGCTCGATGACGAACGCGCCGCGCGAGCCGGTTTCGTGATGCTGGATGGGATGTGTCATGAAGAGAGTCTGCCTCAACAGGGTGTGTCGGCGGTGTTTTCGCGCAGGAAGCATTTCAACGTGACGGGGCTTTCCTGCGCGGGTTGCGCGGCGTGCCCTCCGCTGGCAGCGACACCGTGTCGAAGAACGCCTTCACCATGCGCATGGACCGCCGCTCGGCCAGGCACACCACGTGCGCGTAGGTGAAAATGTCCGAGTCGCTGATGCTCACCATGTGCAGCCCCGGGCCGGGCACGAACTCCACGGTGGACACCGCTGCGATGCCGATGCCCTGCGAAACCGCTTCGCGGATCACCTCGCGGCTGCTGATCTCCATCACCACCTCGGCTTCCACGCCGGCCTTCTGCATCGCCAGCTCGAGTGCCTTGCGGGTGGTGGAGCCCTTTTCGCGCAGGATCATGCGCTCGCCCTGCAGCTCGGCCACGCGGATGCTGCGGCGGCGGGCGAACTGGTGGGTGGTGGAAGTGAAGATGCCGACCGGGTGCCGGCTGAACGGCACCGAGAGAAAGCGGTCGTCCTTGACCAGTTGCGCGAGCACGCCGACGTCGGCGCGGTAGTCGAGCAGGCGGTCCAGCACATCCTGCGAGTTGCCGGTGCTCACGCTCACCTTGATG